>Ga0265294_10000683_pt1 | contig 45763 bp, 36 predicted proteins | sample MunlanPumphouse3_FD_192504 | JGI IMG/M metagenome (GOLD analysis project Ga0265294, IMG submission 192504) | Groundwater microbial communities from a municipal landfill in Southern Ontario, Canada - Pumphouse #3 | ecosystem: Environmental > Aquatic > Deep subsurface > Groundwater | place...
GATCGTCATCACCCACGACGCAGAGATTGGGCGCATTATCCGCCGTGGGATCGGTCGTGAGGATTTCGATGAGCCTGTTCTGGGCACCATTCGTATCCTGGTACTCGTCCACCAGGATGTACTGGTGACGTTCCTGCAACGATGAGAGCAACCACGGTTCCTGCTCCAGCGCCCCAATAACATTGAGGATCATGTCATCGTAATCGTAGCGCCCGGTGCGCTGCAACTCTTCCTGATACCGCAGGAACACCTCGATGAGATCACGGAATTTCTGGGCACTGCGCAGGTTCGCTTTGTGAATTTTTGTCCCCTCTCTGCTCTTGCTTGCCATACGCTCTTCGTAGGCATCCGCCGTCTGCTGCAACCGAACAGGATCCGTCACGCCTTCGCGCTTGAACTGGCTGATGCGGGCGAGAATATCCCGCGTGCGGCTATAAGGAGATTTGGCATTCACCAGTGCCATTCCTGGGGAAAGGCTATCAATAATGGCGTTCACCGTTCTGTAGCGTTCCACATCACTGATCTGGTGCAATGATGACCAATCTTCGAAAACAATCGGATGCTGCATGATGATGTCGTTGGCGAACCCATGGATCGTATTGACGTTCACGCCATAAGCATCCGCACCAATGATACTGCGCAGACGTTCACGCATCGCCGTGGCGCCGCTCCTACTGAATGTGAGGCAGAGAATGCTCTGTGGCCGCGCGTGCGTGCGTTGCAAAATATTCGCAACACGCAGAGAAACGACATGCGTTTTGCCGGTCCCGGGACCGGCAACGACCATGAGCGGCCCCTCCACCGTATCCACCGCCTCCTTCTGCGCCGCATTCAGCGCACCGTAGGCATTCCGGAATGAAGGGGCATTCCCCATACGTCGCGATGAAACATTTTTCCCGGGAGTAGTACGTTGTTTCGGCATGCACAGATAGTAGCAAACTGCCGTACTCCGCACACTGCACACCGGGCTTGACACATCTGTAACGAGGAAAGCCTTTTTTGACTCTGCAAGACCACTTCGCTTTTGGCTTGTGATACAGTTGCGTGTAATCATCACTTTCTTCCCCCTTTTCGTATGAATTGTGAAAAAACCGCTATCGGCATGGTTGCCTGGGTCCTCGTCCTCATCGGCGCACTCAACTGGGGTCTGATGGGTCTGGGGTACTTCCTCGGTTTCCAGGGCAACGTTGTCGCAATGCTGCTGGGCAGCATGCCTATGGTAGAGAACATCGTGTATCTCCTCGTCGGTGTCTCGGCGGTCTACCAAGCTGTGGCTTGCGCCAAATAAGCATGGAGAAATCTAAAGAGCATCTTTTTTAAACGGGCGCTTCGGCGCCCGTTTACATTTTTGAATGAGGAATTTCGTACGCGCAACTATCGCACTTCAGGATACGTTCTCCGTCTTTAATCAAATCAACCATCGTCCCCTTGCGGCACTCGGGGCACATCTTCCCTTGCACGAACGACATAACCGGTGAGAAGCCTACGCGTTTCTGTACACCTGCCTGTTCGCGGATGGTCATGGAACGCGGATGGTCACGCATTTTCTGCAACACCTTCGCTTCGATCTGGCGAATACGCTCCCGCGTCACGCCGAATTCCTTACCTACTTCTTCCAGCGTGTGGCCGATGCCATCACGTAATCCAAAACGCATTTCGATGATTTTACGTTCCCGCGGCGTGAGGAAATCGAGCATGGAATGCACATTCTCCTTCCGTAACTGACGGTTCGTGGCTTCGAACGGATTCACGGCTTCCTCGTCTTCGATGAAGTCCCCGAGCTTGCTGTCTTCTTCGGTACCCACGGGCGACTCCAGGGAAATGATGTCCTGGCTGATCTTCTGAATATGGCGAACTTTCTTTACATCCATTTCCATTTCCACGGACAACTCTTCTACCGTGGGTTCACGCCCCAGTTCCTGTACAAGGCGCCGCTGCGTATGTGTGAGCTTGTTGATCGTTTCTACCATATGTACGGGGATGCGAATGGTACGCGCCTGGTCCGCGATTGCGCGTGTGATCGCTTGACGGATCCACCATGTGGCATACGTCGAAAACTTAAAACCGCGCTCCGGATCAAACTTTTCCACAGCACGAAAGAGACCGATATTTCCTTCCTGAATGAGATCTAAGAAGGAAAGGCCTCTGCCGATGTACTTTTTGGCAATGCTGACGACTAAACGCAGGTTCGCTTCGGCCAACTGCTGCTTAGCGGATGCGTCCCCCTTGCGGATGCGCCTTGCGAGTTCCACTTCCTTGCGTGCATCAATGAGCGGCACGCGCCCGATTTCCGAAAGGTACATACGCACCGAGTCGTTGCTGATTTCCAACAGGTCCACTTCCCGTTCGCGCCGGCGCTTGTTCTTCTCCTCATCCGAAAGTTCCCGATCATCCGTAGCAATCCCCGCTGTCGCAATCATCTCGAGGTGCGCGTCCTCTTCATCTTCACCACTCTTCACCTCTTTTTCAGCTGCCTCCTCCTCTGTTTCGATATCCGTCTCATCTTCTTCCGCAGAGACAATATCCGTCAGATCCTCGGATGGTTCTTCCTCTTCGATACCTACTTTTCCTTTCTTCTCCCAAATGAGCGTATCCCGAACATCGATCACCTTGATGCCGAGCTCCACGAGGAGCGTGTACACTTCATCCAAAAGTTCCACGTCTTTCTCTGCATTCGGCACGGCAGCCATGATCTCCTGATGCGTGACGTAGCGCTGTTCACGCCCTTTTTTAATGAGATGCCTGACGGCATCAGGAAACCTCTTAAGGTCTTCCTCAGAGGGTTGTGCGATGAACTTCCGCGGGTGGGATGCCATACGACTCCGGTGCAGTATAGGAGAAATTTTTGCAGAACCAAGCTATTTCATCGGGAACTACCCCGATGCTGCAAGTCTCGCAAGTTTGAGCACCTGCTGATACTGGTTCTTTATCTGCGTTTCGTCTGTTCCCCGCCCCTGTTGCTGCGCTTCCAGTAATTTGTCGTGCAGTCCACGCAATGTGTGCTGAAGGTTCTCATGATTCGCACACGCACACTGCTTACGCACTTTCGTGTACGCAAGTACTTCTGACCAATTATGCATGTTGTGTTCTTCGCAGAAGAGCAGGAGGACATTCAAACGTTCCTGGTACTCCGGTGCGATGTCCAACGCATCCGGCTGCATCTCTGCTCCTGCGGGTAACGCGGCAATCGCCGCATAGAACGACGCAGCAAAGCCTTCAGCCGGCTCAATGAGTTCGCGAATGAGGGGTCTGCATGACGGATACAACAACAGCAACCCCAGTGCGATTTCCACTTTGCTGAACGGTTGCGTATGCGCACCCTTCTCTACAGGCACCTGCGCGACTATTGATTCACTGCTGTCCTGCACGCGCCCCGGCAATCGCGCCAAATCTTCGTAGAGCGCTGTCTTGGAGGTATGCAATGCTGCAGCCACCATACCAAGGTAGTGCTCCTGCTCCACGGCAGAAGGCACCGATGCGAGCAGCGGGAGTACGCGTTGCAAAAGCATACGCTTCCCTTCAGCAGACTGTATTGCGCTGGTGTCTGCTGCTTCCAGTACCGATTCGATGTACGGCTTTCCTGCAGATTCCAGCGCAGCCTGCAATGCATGCGGATCCTGCTGCGCGGCTTCTGCAGGATCTTTCTGCACTATCGCAACACTGCGAACATGCAGCCCTTCCGCACTCAGGATATGGAATGCGCGTTCAGCTGCATCACGACCCGCCTGGTCCTGATCCAGGCACAGGACGACCGTGTCGCAGGAGCGCCTGAGCAGTTTGGCGTGCTGGCTGGTGAGTGCAGTGCCGCTCACGGCGACCACGTTGTGTATGCCAGAACGATGGCATGCCAGAACATCGAAGTAGCCTTCCACCATGTATGCACGCTGTGCTGAGCGCATGGCCTCTTTCGCAGCATGATACCCGTAGAGGATTGCGGATTTATTGTAGAGCGGTCCTTCGGATGAATTGATGTACTTCGCGTCACCCTCGCCGAGCGTGCGCCCACCAAACCCGACGATGCGTCCCTGCGCATCGTGGATGGGAAACATGAGGCGATTACGGAAGCGGTCATAGATTCTTCCTTCTTTGAGATCTTTCTGCACCGCCAAGCCGGCACCGAGAATTTCGCTCCGCGAAAATCCCTCTTTCAGAAGATGCTCATATGTCTCGGAAAAAGAATCCGGCGCTACTCCCAGCCCAAACTCTTCTATCTGCTGTGCAGGAACACCCCTGTCCCCCAGGTACTGCAATGCAACCGAGTGCTCCTTGAGCTTCTGCCTATACATGTTCTGCGCCGATTCCAGGCAGTCCCTTAGACGTTCCTTCTCATCTTTTTTTGCTCCTGTGGCTACAGGCGTTTCGGGCAACGCCACGCCCGTGCGTTCCGCCAGATCTTTGAGCGCCTGCCGAAAATCCACGCCTTCAATCGACTGGTAGAAACTGAAGATATCGCCACCCGCATTGCAGGCAAAACAATAGGCAATTCCCTTGTCGGGGGAAACCACCATGCTGGGGTGCGTATCGTTATGGAACGGGCATAAACAAACGAAGTTGCGCCCTTTTTTGGTCAACTGGCGGTACTGGCCTACCAGTTCTTCTATCGGGAGCCGCGCTTTGATCTCTTCAACAGGATCCATGGTCAGGGTGCACCATCGTAGCACGTATGCCCTCTATGCCACGCGCTTTCTTGATGCTTTCCTCCGCGCTCTGCTGCACGAGCCAGCGCGAGAGCTTGTTCTTCAGTTTTCCTCCCTGCGCAAGCGCAACACCGATCGGCACGCCGTTCCACTGCAGGATCACATCGCCCTGCAATGCAGGATCGCAAGAAGTATTGTTGCCACCCAACACATCCGTCATCTGCGCATCTCTCAAAATGCACACACTCTTGGAAGCCATGTGCCCCCTTGCAGTCGCCAGTTCATTGCTCAGGCGATAGCGCTTGTCTGCCGTGCCTCTGGCATACGGCAACCCCAGAGCATATTCCCCTGTGGGCAAACCGCATTCCGCCAGAGCACGCGTCCCGAGCAGAATATGGCTGCCATCCTGGTACAACTGTTCGCCCTCACAGAGAAAATCCGTGCCGTACCGCTGGCGCACATACTGCGATACTGCTTGCTGCTGGGAATGTTTGATCGGTCGTGCACGCATCCGCGGTTCTAAGCGCGGTTCCCGTTCGCACGTCGGCGCATGTTTCTGTAACACAGCACAGAAAAATCCTTCCGTATCCTCGGTATGCGGCCACAGGCGCGCAGCCGGAAACGCCTGCGGCATGCTGATGCCCTCCTGTACGCGCGCCGATGCGTCCACCGCAGCGGATGAATCCCATACCTTGGGGATGCATTCCGCAGGATTCAGCGCTGAAACCTGATCATTAAATTTATTCAATATCCAAGCAATCACCTCCTCGTTCTCTTCCTGCGTGAGCGTGCAGGTGGAATACACAATACGCCCGCCTACAGCGGCGGCATGGATGCCCGCCGTGAGTATCCGCTTCTGCAATGCTGCCATCTTGGCAATGGAATGCTGGGAACTGTACTGCAGCGCAGAAGAATCTTTGCGTGCGGTCCCCTGCGCTGTGCACGGCACATCGCAGAGCACACGCTGGAACCGGCCGCACATACGCGCGCCGTACCACTGGCCGTCCTTGCGCATTACGACGGTATTCACCGCACCGCTACGTTCCAGCGCGCCCCGTAGCGTCGCCAGACGAGCAGGCTGCACATCATTCGCGACTATCGCTCCTCTGTTGCACATGCGCGCGGCTATCTGTGTGGTTTTGCTTCCAGGAGCCGCAGCCATGTCCAACACACATTCTCCAGGCTGCGGATCCAAGAGTGCGACCGGCAGCATGCTTGCCGCCTCCTGGATGTACACATGCCCAAGCAGGTGCAGCAAATCCTTTCCCAGTGCTGTACTGCGGTCTTCGCGATCAATGAAGAAACCCTCTGTGCACCACGGAACCGGCGCAATATTCCATCTGTGTTCCTTTGCCCATCGCTGAAATGTCTCTACAGAAATTTTGAGCGTGTTCACACGCAGAGATTTTCTCAGAGGAAGGATGCTCGCTTCTTTCAGAGCTTTTAGATCCGTGAACGCCGCATAACGATCCAAAGGGTGGCTTGCTATACGGCAATAGTATGCCCTTTTTGTCGCTCCTCCCAGTGAATTGACAATAATAGATAATCATCGTAATTTGCATCGCAACATGCTCGCGTGTCCGGCGTGTACCACCACTGTAGGCCATGGCTACCACTGGTCCGCATACGATATGCAGGAATCGCTGTATGCAACAACCGTGCAGTCATGCCGTAGAAACGGATCAGAATCGGTGGACGCACTCGATTTCGGCGCCGGTCCCTACGGCGTTTCACGGATGATACTGGAGCACGTACTCGATCTTCGCCGTGATCATCTGGCCCTCTTTGATCCGTATACCCCCATCACACAACCGACAAAACATCATGTGACGGAAGTAAGTGAGGATGAAATTTACAGTCTCACACATGCTCCTTTCGATATTATCAGCGTGTCATACATTCTCTGCTGCATGGAACCATCCAGAGCCAAGATTATGCTGACAAAACTTCAAAAGGCACAAAGATCGGCAACGTACATGTTCGTCGATTACACCTTACGGGGCATGACACGCAAAGATGTCCTGGCACTTTTAACTGCACGCGAAGAAATGAAATGGAGAGCGCACATGGGCGAAGACACATTCGCCCGAACTCGGACACAGCACACGCGCGCGTCGCTTGCCGCACTCATCCATGAATCCGGTTTGCGTGTTTTGACGCACGAATCACTGGACCCCAAAGGATACCGGACCGGGGTCGTGGCGCGTGCCGATGTCTGACTATTGCGTCGTTCCGTTACACAACCAAGCTCACGAGCCTTCCTTTTACATAGATTGCTTTCCGCACCTGCTTCCCCTCCAGATGCCTTGCAACATTCGGCTCCTCTTGCGCTTGTGTAATCACCTCTGCCTCCGCAACGTCAACCGCTACCTCAATCTGCCCGCGCACCTTGCCATTCACCTGCACGGCGACAGTCACGGAAGTTGTCTCCAGGAGAGCAGGATCGAATTCCGGCCACGGCTGGTCGATCACAAACCCCTTCTTGCCGATGCTCTCCCAGAGTTCCTCGGCGAGGTGCGGCGCGAGCGGCGCAAGGAGGCGCGCGACGATCTCCGCGCCTTCCTGCGCGATGCCCCCCTGCTTCTCCAGATCATTGAGGAGCTCCATGAGCGCAGCGATCGCCGTGTTGAACCGCAGAGCAGGGATATCTTCCGTGCACTTCTTCACTGTTGCGTGCACTTTGGCACGCACTTGCGGAGAACATTGATCAACTCTTTTGTTCAATACCTTCCATATGCGCTGCACAAACCGATCGATTCCCTTGATACCCGTATCACTCCAGTCCCCTCCGTCGGTGAAGGGGCCCATGAACATCAGGTACATGCGGAACACATCCGCCCCGTGCTTCTCTACGAACGCATCGGGGCTCACCACATTCCCCTTGCTCTTGCTCATCTTGGCACCCTGGTTGGTAATGATTCCCTGATGAACTAATTTTTTGAACGGTTCTTCGCAATTTACAAAGCCAAAATCCTTTAATGCCATCGTTACAAATCGCGCATAGATCAGATGCATGCACGCGTGCTCCGCGCCGCCGATGTACATATCGACCGGCATCCACTTCTTCTCGATCTTTGCATCGATGAAGTCAGACTTCCGATTTCCGATTTCTGACTTCGTTCCCACTCCTTCCGTCGACAAGTACATAAACTGATAGAACGATGAGCATACAAAGGTATCCATCGTATCCACTTCCGGCTTCCAGCCCTTGCCGAAGAGCTTTTCTGTACGCTCCTTGAGTTCTTTGCTCTGGGCAAGAGGCGCAGTACCCGTGGGTTTAAACTCCACATCCGTGGGAAGCAACCACGGAAGATGCTCCTCGGGAATCGGGTGTGGATTGCCCTCTGGATCGTAGACGATGGGGATCGGCGCGCCCCAGTAGCGCTGCCGAGAGATGGACCAGTCGCGCAAGCGGTACTGCACCACTCCCCTCCCCTTCTTCCGCTTCTCCAGCCACTTGGCAATTGCCTTTCTCGCATCGGCGGAAGACATGCCATCAAATTCGCCGGAGTCGTACAGTATGCCGTCTTCCGTATAACAGACTTCCAAGTTGCGGATGGCATCTGCATCACCCCCATCTGCAGGGCAGATATTCGTCTTGAGAGGAATGCCATACTTCTTCGCGAACGCGAAATCACGCTCGTCATGCGCATCTGCAAATACCGCTCCGAACCCGTAGTGTGCGAGGACGAAATCCGCGATCCAGATCGGCATCTTCTCCCCGGAGAGCGGATTGACCGCGTATGCACCGGTGAAGGCTCCCGTCTTCTCCTTGGCCAAATCTGTGCGCTGGATGTCCGTCTTCTTCGCGGCAGCGAGCTTGTATGCGCGCACTTCCGCCTCATGCTGCGCATCTGTGAGCGCATCTACGAGCGAATGTTCGGGGGCAAGCACCAGGAACGTGCCGCTGTAGAGCGTATCAACACGGGTCGTGAAGACAGTAATGACCTCATCTGAACAATCAACCTGGAATTCGACTTCTACCCCTTCGCTCCGCCCGATCCAGTTGCGTTGCATGAGCTTGGTTTTTTCGGGCCAATCCAGATCATCGAGGTTTTGAAGCAGCGTTTCCGCGTAATCCGTGATCTTCCAGAACCACTGTGTCATGGGCTTGCGGATCACTTCCGTACTGCAGCGATCGCACAATCCGTTCTGCGCTTGCTCGTTGGCAAGTACCGTCTGGCAGCATGAACAGAAGTTCACATTGGCTTCTTTGCGATATGCAAGACCGTTCTTGAACATCTGCAAAAAGAGCCACTGCGTCCAGCGGTAGTACTCCGGTTGCGACGTGTTCACCGTCTTGCTCCAATCGTACATGCACCCAATGTGCTTGAGCTGTGCGATCATTGTCCGCGTGTTCTCCGCAATGGACTTGCTCGGATGAATCCCTGTTTTGATCGCGTAGTTCTCCGCAGGTAATCCGAACGCATCGAACCCCATGGGCGCGAACACCTCTTTGCCCTGCATACGCATGAAACGCGCATAACTGTCTGCCGGGCCGAAGTTGTACCAGTGCCCCACATGGAGCTTGTCTCCGCTCGGATACGGGAACATCACCATGCTGTAGTAAGAATCTTTGGCTTTCTTAAGATCGACTTCGTACACCTTTGCCTCCTCCCACCGCTTCTGCCATTTGGACTCTACCGCCGATGCATCGTACGTTTGTTGCATACGCCAAAGGGTACCTCCACCGTGCCGCGCAAACAAACGAGTTCGCACCGTTTGAGAAAACATCTGGAGCGCTTGACAAGCGTGTAGCACAGTTCTATCACATGACACCTTTGCTTCCTTTCCTTCATCCCATATGACACAGGAAGAAACACCGACAAATGCACCGGTCTCGCAATCAATAGCAGCAACGCCAGAAACCACAGTGGAAAACCCCAAAGAAACCGTCTGGCCGCGTTCGCTCAAAGATCTGCCGCCCGATTCGCCTGTGCGCGCAGCATATATCGCGTACTGCAACCGCATGCGACATGCGGCACCGTCCGGATCTGCGGATCGACCAGTATTCCGGCACGCAATACAGGAGACGAAACAGTCATGCCTGGAACTCCTGCGCATCGCCGAAGGAGGAACGGCACCGTCCGTATCCGCAGAACATCCGCAACCAATTGTTCGCTGGATGATCCGCCGCGACATGCCGACGGTTCGGGATATTGAGGAGCAGACATTCACTCAGCCGCCACAAGAGCCTCTCGATGACAAGGGACTCATGCGCATCCTACGTGAACGAAATACCGTCGGCTACATCGCGGCGATGCCAATAGATTCCCCGACTGCAGAAGACTGGGCAGCGGCCGAGGAAAATTATGTTGCAACGAAACAATTCGCACAGGCATCCACAGAGAATGTGACGATTGCGCCTGCTCAGCAACAACATGAAGGACGGGCGACAGAACAGAGAGAGGCGCCAACCATGGAACACGAAGAAGAAACAGAAGCAGAACGGCAGGAACGCCTGCGCCCGTACCTTCCGACACATGTGTGCGGCCACATGATCTACGAATTGCACCGCCGCGCCATGAACGTTCTGACAATAGCGGTCCCTCCAGCTGAACGCGGCGGTCCCCACGGGCAGGCAATGGTAGTGCGTCTCCTCGAAAAACTCATGCCGGACAAAAGGCGCACCATAAGACAGGCAGTAGAGGCGGCACATTTGCCTCCTTCGCCCCACCCCCAGAACCTCCATGATGATCTAACAGCCATCGACCAGTGCCGGGACTTCTATCTTTCCCCTGAAGAACAGACTCGCCTGCGCCAGACGCTCGAGAGCTTCCCGGATACGCCTCTGAGGACGCAACTCTTCGAGCTCTGCCAGCCCCTGCTCGCAGACGGTGCGGAGAGATTCCATGTGCCATCCCAAAATGCCCTGCAATCAATGTGGTGCCTGCTTTCTCTCGCATCGGATGCAAAAGACCCCCTCTGGATTGATAATCCGGAAACACGCAAACAGATGAAAATTGCAAATGTCCCGCAATCCGATAGAAACGCAATGCGGCGGTTCTACGAAGTGATCACCGGTCATGAACGTGGATCCCACGCACAATCTGACGTGTGGATCTCCGCCACGGATCCTGAGCGGGATTCTGTGGCAGGCCTTGCAATCTACAACCCCGGACAAACACCGAATCACCCTCTCACGGTCAAGGGAATATGGATTGCTCCGAACGCAAGGGAACGCGGAATCACTCTGCTGCTTGCAGAGAAGCTCCTCAGGCATCTGGAAGCACGTCTTGCGCCCGGCATCCAGCTTGCAGAAAGAGCTGAGACATGAGCATCCAAGCTCCATTGTATTTTTAAGATTTTCATATATAACACACGTAATGCTGGAACAGCGACAATCAGCAGGCTCGGAAGAAATCAGCCCCCCAAGCAGTGGCGTTGCAGAAGCGCAGCGGCATCAGACCGCAGCGATTCAGGATGCCCTGCATCACTGCGACCAACTGCAATCCTGCAAGACAGAGCAATACATCGACCTCATCTGGAACGACCTCGCAAAAGTGGTACACATGGCGCACGACACGTGCGGCGGCAGCGATACGGAAGAAGGCGACTTCTGTGAGTCTATAGAACCTATTCTCGAAGAACTGCTGAACCTGCGAGACGAAATCTCAGATGCGACGGACCCGAGGAGCGCTGGCACCTCGCCTGAAACAAGCGATCTCCCTACGATTCTTTCGGATGTCCAGAGCGCTCTCCGGCGCCTCCTCGCTCTCACAAAAGACGATGTGAGCCGGGGCGCGTCTGCTGGAATCGACCAGGTGGGACAGAGAGGAAAGTACGGAAGCGGGGAAACAATTGAACGTCTATCGCTTCCCTTCGCAGTACCTGGTAACGAGCGGGAGGAAAAGCCGGAAGTGCTCGTGCACATTCGCTGGATGATCCGCCGCGACATGGCGGAAGTGCTGCAGATTGAAGATGAAAGTTTCGATTTTCCCTGGCTGGAGGATGACTTCATCCGGTGCCTGCGGCAACGCAACTGCATCGGCATGTGCGCGGAGTACGAAGATCGCGTCGTCGGCTTCATGATCTACGAACTTCACAAAACACGCATATACCTTCTGAACCTCGCTGTCGCGGAGCAGATGAGGCGCCGCGGCGTCGGATCCCAGATGATCGCGAAGCTCATTGCCAAGCTTAGTCAGCAGCGGCGCAATCGTCTTCTCACCGAAGTGCGCGAGACGAACCTGGACGCACAGATCTTCTTCCGGGAGAACGGTTTTAGAGCCATTTCGGTCTTGCGGGGCTTCTACGAAGACACTCCGGAAGACGCTTACCTCATGCAGTATCGCCATGATCCGAGCACAGAACGCAGAGACTCCCCTATGAACCGCATCAGCAGGTTTGCCGGTTAAATATCCACATCCGTTTCCCTTGTGTTACACTTGCGGTTCTCATGGCTACGTTGCCCACTGTCGCCATCATCGGCGCTCCAAATGCGGGGAAATCCACACTCTTCAACCGGCTTGTCGGGAGACGCAAAGCGATCGTGAGCGACGTTCCGGGTACCACACGGGACCAAGTCTCCGCGATTGTACGCACGGGGGGAATCCCGTATCTGCTCATTGATACGGGCGGTATAGGCGGCGGCGGCACAGATGTCGACATGGAAACGGACGTTGCACAACAATCCAAGCTGGCACTCTCGCATGCCGACCTCATTCTCTTCACCGTCGACAGCAGACATGAGCCGACCTCGAGTGATTTAGAAGCCGCTATGCTGCTGCGCAAGCATAAACAACGCCACGTACCCGTGCTGCTTGCTATCACCAAATGCGATGACCCCTCGCAAATACCCATGTTGCTTACACAATTTTATAGCCTGCGTATCGGCGACGACGTGATCGCCATAAGCGCGCCGCACAAAATAGGCATAGATACGTTGCAATCTGCAATAGAGAACGCACTCACATCGCTGCATTTTACAACACCGGCGGAGCCGGAAAAAAGCGCACCGCAGGCACGCATCGCCGTGGTGGGCAAACCCAATGTCGGCAAGAGTTCTCTGGTGAATGCGCTCATGTCGGAACCGCAGCGCGGGCGCTCGCCGCTGCTTGTTTCCGATATTGCCGGCACCACCCGCGATACAACGGACACACTGATACGATGGCAGGGCAACGAGTACATTTTTATGGACACGGCAGGGCTCCGGCGCCATACACAGTCTTCTGCAGATGACATCGCTGTCTACGCGTCGTTCCGCAGCATGCGCGCGCTGGAACTTTCCGACATCACCATACTCGTGCTGGATGCTTCCCAGCCCATTTCCAAGCAGGACAAACGCATTGCTAGTACAGCAATAATGCAGGGTAAAGGGCTCATCATCGCCCTCAATAAGTGGGATACCATCGCTCCGGAGCACCGTGAACAGGTGAAAGCGCATGTCCGTGACGCACTCATGTTCTGCACATTCGCACCGTTGGTCCCCTGTTCCGCTTTAACGCGCGAAGGGCTTGTGTCTCTCTTCCCGCTGATCGAAACCGTACAGCGAAACCGCACGCGCCGAATCGCAACCAAAGCGCTACACCAATGGTTCCAGGATGCTGTATCCGGGCAACCTATGAAGAGCGTCGTGCAGTCCAAATATGTCACACAAGCACAGGACGTTCCGCCAACATTCGTTCTCTTTGTGCAAAATCCCAAGAACGTGGCCGTGAGCCAGCTGCGATACCTGGAAAACCGCCTGCGCGAGGTCTTTGCATTCGAAGGAACCCCGATCCGTTGGATCACGAAGAAGAGAGACGCGCAATAACTAACCTCTCTTGTCCTTGTCCACCCACCACCAGTCGCTCCGCCTCGGCTCCCGTCGATGTGCATCCACAACGCGGCCGTCTTCACGAATAGGCAACGGATACCGTACAATCACTTGTTCTAGCTTCTCCAAAAGAGCTGCAGGATCATCATCAAAAACCATGTTTGGAGCTATTTTGCGCTTGCAGAGGTCTTCCACGATGTATGGAATCGCGTTGCTGATTCCGCCCGTATTCGTAAGCATCCCAATAGGACGCCCTTCCTCGTACGCAATCGTGAACTCATTGAGTGAACCGATGCCACCGGCGATGAACACTACGCCGTCGGATGAGCGAATATTGATGATATCGCGCTCCATGAACCCAAGGCCTGTGTAAATAATGACATCATGCCCTACGGGGGATTTATACTCGTTCACATGCTCGTACTCGGAAAAAGCCGGCGATATGCCGATTGTCAATGCACCCGTCTCTTTGGCTCCTGCGAGCGCCTCGTACGGCAAGCCGGGACATGCGCCGTTCACGAGGATATGCCCGCGCCTGCCGATTTCACGTCCAAGGTTTCTGGCACGCTCGCATACTTCCGGATCATCAAGCTGGGAACCGCTTGCGCTCCCCATCACGCCGATCTTGATGCGTGGCTTGTTCTCCATGTGTTCGTACCATTATAACGGATAAAGGCGCTCTTTCCTACAGCAAAAACCGAACAATTGTATTGTCCTTATGCATAGAAAACTCTACATTGCGCGCCCCGTCCTCCTCATGCGCTCCATGACCAATGAGAGTGATTCGCTCCATGATATTCGTACAACCGTGCAATCAGCTACGGTACGCATACGTGCAGCTGCTACAGCCGGCAATGCGCCAGCAGGTATGCACATTGCCAATAACGTCCTCCCCCAGATCCAGTCGCTCTCCCCGCTTGATTCCGTACGCCAGGGCTTCGCACAGGCGCTGCAGCGCCTGGTGGACATGGAAAAAACCGTTCAGGAACGCACTGCGCAATCCACATCCGCCCCTACACAAAAGCAACCCTCCACAATACATACAGCGAACCAGCGCACCCCAAAAAAAACACGCACACGTGTGCCTTTGGCACGGTCTGCGGATATACCAGAGGACGCCATGGCAGCAAAAGTCCTTTTTGGGTTACTGGAAGTGAAACTCGCACGCATGTGCCATGGCGCCCCCGTCAAAAATCGGCGACGCATTCGGGAATCTGCCATGGCATCGCTTTCAAAATATTCCGATGTGCGCTGCGCATGCGAACGTATTGCATCCGTCCTGCAGCAACCGCAATGTCCCGATCGTCCGCGTGCAATACGCACGATCATCAATTCCATCTCCCTCCGTGATAACCCCGAATTGAGCACACTCATCACCGAAACACTGGATCAAATGCTCGTGGACCGCGGCATCCTGCCGGCACCACCCGATGACGACGCACTCTAGCGCAAGTATAAATAGCGGTTAATGTTGTGTTCTTCGTTGGTCCTTGCGTAGTAAATACGACCTTCGGGATCGTGCAGATAGTACCAGTACTCCGTCTCGCTCGGATTGAAAGCAGCCACAATGCTCTGCTGCCCCGGACTGGCAATGGGGCCAGGGGGGAGTCCGCGGAACTTGCGCGTGTTGTACGGAGAATTCGTATTGAGATCCGCAACCGTGATCGACGTGGTGGGCTTATTGAGTATATAACGCACGGTCGCATCCACACCTAACCCCAATCCTTCGCTGTACCGTTTCCACAGAATTCCTGCAATAATCGGGCGCTCTGTATCATTGCTCGCTTCTTTTTCGATGAGGGATGCCATGGTGATGGCCTCATGCAATGAACGATCCGAACGCGCAAGCTGCTCCGGGAATACCTCAATAACTTTCTGCTCAAATGTATGGAGTAATCGGCGCATGAACTGCTCAGTATCGAACTGCTGTGCCTCCACGAAGTATGTGTCCGGATAGAGGTATCCTTCCACGATACCACCCCGTTCTGCCAGACCAGCACTCTCGGGTAAAAACCACACATCAGACAAATCACATTCCTGCGCACAACGCACGAATGCTCCTGCCTCAGCAAGCCCACTATCCACCAGCAATTTGTCTATATCTGTTACGGTATACCCTTCGGGTATCGTCAGAACGATTTCCTCGCCCCTGCCACTGCGCAGGATATCTACAATCTCCTGTACGGACTGCGATGGCTGCAAGATAAAACGGCCCGCTTTTATGCCACGATCTTCTCCTGTAAAACGCAGGTAAAGCCTGAATGCACGAACAGAACGGATGAGTCCGCGTTCCTTAAGCAGATCGGCAATCTGTTCTACAGACATGCCTTGTTCCACCGTCACCGTTATTCGCTGGCTGCTCGCCGAATCGACAGGCTTGAGCTCCTGCTGATACCAGAGGGTGGATGCAACAGCCACACTGCCAACCAGTACGATGAATGCGAGAAGGAAACGCATGTGAAAAACAGGGAAGAGGGAACGAAAAAATTGCTGCGTGAGTCTACCAGAAGAAGTGCTTTTCCTCCATCAGGAACCCATATTGCGCATGCCCTCTTCGGTCGGCATACCCATGTCACCCATGATGGCCTGCATCTTCTCCGAAGAAACAACCTGCGCTTTTTTGAGGGCGCGATTGAGCGCGTCTTTTAGGATCGTGGGCAGCGCTTCCCTGTCGGTATCCGGGCTGATTTCGATGACATACACCTCCTGTTCACCGGTCACAACGACCCTGACTCCAGGACCTTCCGCTTCTACATGGATATTCTTGAGTTCCTTGCGGATCTTCTTCGCCTCACGCTGGAGACGAAACATATCACGAGCTTGCTTGATAGATGTCATAGTGCGGGATGGAAAACAGGCACGCATCGTACCAGAAAGCAGGCACACATGTCAGATCTGCAAGAATTTTTCTGCAACAGCCGCTCTTTAGTGAATAATGCCAATTCTGTCCTCTATTTCCTGATCGACGAAAATCTTCTTGCGTCCGTACTTCATGCGACTGTATTCCTTTATGAGCTCACCGAGTTGCTCGTTACGTCCCTCCTGGTCCCAAATGGTCGCCATGTTGAACGGGCGCGACTGCACGTTGTCAATCGTCAATTTCGTGTAACAGTGGAAATTCGGTATGCCGATCACATCCTGCTCACTGAGAACGGGAGCCATCTCTTTGGCAATGTACTCTGCATCCTCAGCACCGATCTTAAAACTCATAATCGTTCCGACGTTGCCGAACACGGCATCGCGCATCTTCGTATTCGCGCTGCCGTATGCCTCTGTCTTGCCCACCAGCTGCCCGATATACTGATGCGCTACAATCAGCGCCAATTCGTACTTCCGGGCTTCGGAGAGCATAACGCTGAATGCATCCGTCACGAAATTCTGGAATTCATCCACATAGAGGTAGAACCGCCTGCGCTGGTCCCGGGAAATTTCGGCTCTGCCCAGTGCCGCCATACTTACTTTGTTCACGAATATCAGACCCAGGAGTGCGGCGTTCGTATCACCGATGCGCCCTTTACTCAGATTCACAAGCAACACTTTGCCTTCGTCCATAATCTTGCGGATGTTGAACGCGCTCTTGGGCTGCCCGATGATGTTGCGCATTGTCGTATTCGTAATGAACGGCCCGAATTTGGAACTGAAGTACGGAATCATCTCTTCCTTCTCCCTCGCACCCGTCTTGGCGATTTCGTGCTCCCAGAAATTGCGCACGACGGGATTGCGACATTTACTCACCTTGTAACGCTGGAATTCATCATCGACGAAGAGGCGCGGTACATCGATGAGTGTCGCCCCTTCCTCTTCGTCGTCCATTAACGTCAGACAACCGTTGTGAAAGTAATGCTGGATGCGCGGTCCAAAGATCTCGTTCCCGAAGAGCTTGATGAAAATCTCACTGGCATCCAGCGATGCGCGATCTTTTTCCTGCGGCGTCTTGGCTTCGAGCAAATTGAGTCCCATTGGCCGTTCCATATCTGCAGGATCGAACACGATGATATCCTTGGCACGTTCTTTGGGCACATGCGCCAGAATATCCTCGATCAGGTCGCCATGCGGGTCCACGACGCACACGCCATTGCCCCGTGCTATATCCTGCCGCGCCATGTAACTCAGGAGCGCAGATTTACCTGTACCGGATTTACCGATGATGTAGTGGTGACGGATGCGGTCTTTATCCAGAAAACGTATGGGGGTTATGCTGCCGCGGTGCTCGCTGTTGCCCAGCAAAATACCCTCGCGCGGCACATTGGGCGGAGGCGGCAGGGCTTTGTACGTCATCCACAGGATATTCGGACTGCGGTTGTAGCGGCTATCCGGGAAGTGGTACAAGCCCGCGAGTTCCTTTTCGACGAGCAAGATCGTCTTGTGCAAAAAGCCATTCAACCTGTTCCGCCATAAAAAATGGAAGAGCGGCGCATTCCACGCATGAGGAATGATATCAAGGAACAAGCGTCTGTTCGCGAAGTAATTTCCGTAGACATCTTTGAACGCATTGAAGGCAACCTGCATGTTGTTGCTGATATCGATCGCACGGTCCCATGTCGCCGCAGCAGCAGCGATCCGTACGGAGGCGTGGTAAAAGCTCATGCCAGCTTTCTCGCCCACGCGCTTGTAGAGCTCTTCTTCGGGCTGAATCATGCGCACAAACTTGTCTCCGCCGCTGGCACCGGGCGCATTGGTACCTAAATTCGATTGCGAACCAAAGAGCATGTAATACAGAGGCGGTCCAAAGAGACCCAAAAGCGGAATCTTACTGAGAAACGTCTCGTTTTTACCTTTGAATCTGGAACTCGCATAACGGCGGGCTTTCGTGCCCCACTTATTACTGAATGACGGTTGGATGATGATCTGGAGCGCCGCGTGTTCCCCATCCTGTAATTTGCTCAGCACATTCGTGATGCTATTGAGCGGATCGTCCTGCATTTGTTCGTAGTAGCGCAGCGGATACATGTATCCCTTTTTGAGAGCCAATATATTGCCGGCGAGCTTTAAACCTCGGGGAGCAACGCGCGGCAAGTCGACCGGCGTCACATCCGCATCCGGGTAGAATGCGGTGATTTGTTTCTCCACAATGGAGGCGAGCTGAGGTTCCGTTACAACGTAGAAATTAATGAGACCATCCTCAACATACAGCTCAAAGCTGAGCACCCTATAACGTAGCAGCCAGAAGTGCACCATCTGCCAAGCAGTCAGGCTACGCACTTCCCATAGTGCCCGGTAGAGCTGTTCCATAACGGCGATCTTCTCGCGGAAATCTTTTTCCGTGCGTTTTTCCTGGTCGATTTTGGTGTCATTGCGCGGAAGGAGTACTTTGAGCGCTACGAGTTTCTTGCTCTTCCAGAATGCATACAGACGGCGGATGACGAACTTGGACGCCCACCATGCAAGATAGATATTCAGCAACCACACAACCGCACGCACAGGATCATCCATGCACCAATCGTATGCCCAAGTGTATAGTTCCGGATTCTTGATCCATCCGATCAGCACGGCACCGAACCACACGAGGGGGATTGCCAGAAATCGCAGGAATGTAATCACAGAAAATCTAATGAAATATCATGGTAGTATAGCAGATTTTCCCCAGTCAGGACAGGGCAGAACACCCCGTATACACAGGCATCTAGTGAATACATTATTTGTTCAGTTACACGCAACAACATGCATGGTAAACGTACGCTCACGACCGAAACCTGTGCCAATGCGGAATGTGTACTCCCCTTCCATGGATGGTGTGAACTGAAAGCGCATGCCGGGGGCAATCCATCGCTCCAAACGCACCGTATTTCCATCGGGATACGTGACCGTGCGCACAACGAAGAAACGTGTGGAATCCAGACCAAGATCGTCGCCCAGAGCAAGCGTATGCGGTACGCCCCTGTGGAAACGTACATCGCGCGTAATCCTCCGCTGGAATCGTGGCGCATCACTGCCGCACCGGGATACGAGTGAAACGTCCCCCAGGCGTTCAATGCGGACATTGCGCAGCACGCCCGCACTGCGTTCTGTCAACTGTAGGAACGCCGCGAGGCTTAAATCCAGGCTGCGGCCATGCACATATGGTCCCCTATCATTCACACGAACAGTTACCTGCGTGTCATTATCCAGATTTGTCACACGTAACAGCGTGTTGTGTGGAAAACGCAGATGCGCAGCCGTCATGGCATTCATATCGAACGTCTCACCAAATGCAGTGCCTTTTCCATGAAAATTTTCGGCATAGAAGCTTATTTCGTGCACTTCTTCATAGAGCAAGGTGTTCAGACGCAGGATCATGTCATTGAGTTCCTGCATGTCACCGACAAGCTCGTAACGATCCGCAATATCTATGATGGGATACCGTTCCAGAAGCTCAGGCAGATGTTCTTCCTCCATTGCATCCAACTCTTCCACATTACGCATCCGCAGCAACCACAGTGCTGCAGTACCTTTTGTCAGAGCATCTTCTGGATGGAAGAATTGATCATTATCCAAAAGTTTTCGCTCTGCCGCATAACTGATTTCCGTAAAACCTCTATCGCCCTTGGGTACATCATCGAATTCCGGGTAGAGCTGCACAGTCGTCGGCCGATAAATGCTCTCCCATATACGCAGGAACCCGTCGCGGCGCGTCACCGTGTCCTGCTGCGCGACAACGATGCCGGGGGCAAGGAGAATGGCCAGCGAACAGAGCGCAGTGAACCGCATGACCGAAGCATCCTGTTGCAAACCCACATAACGGTCAATTGACGGAATCACAACATGTGCCATCCTTCTGCCCGTACAAGACGGTATGCCTTCATTCGTTCCTCTGCCTGCAATGCAGCGAGTGTGCGCGGTCCCACGGTACCGGCGCCAGGTGCCACACTGTTTTCGATGATGCCTCGGTCACGTTGAAACGCGAGCACAGCCTGTTCGGTGAGAGGACCGAAATGACCATTGATCTCCGTATGTGGAAAGAACCCCTTATCTGCCAATATTGTCTGCAACAGACGCACCTGCTCACCCGCATTGCCGGCAGACAGGAACCTGTCCACGACCTTCCCCTGTTCTACGAGCAAAGTGCCGACACGATGCTGTTCAAGTAAAATTGTTGCTCTGCGTGCCACGAGTCTGCGATTCCACTGATGCGTTATTGCAGCATTCGTCTGCGGACCGATGCGACCGGCGCCCTGGGATTCCGATGAAGACACGATACCGTGCGCCACTTGGAAACGGAATATCGCACTGCGTAATGTCTCATCGAAGTGACCGTTCGTCCTTCCTTGGTAATACCCCAAAAAACGCAATGTACGTTGTGCAGCTGCAATGCGGCTGGCGGTAGATGACACATCCACGACGCCCGGAATCGGCGATGAAGCAACCGCCCTCTCCCGCGCAGCCTCAAGGTACGCCGCCGCCGTGTCTGTCAGTATATCAGCAGGTTCCTGGATACCCATCGCTGTCACGAATGTACCCAGGCTCTTCTGTGTTACCGAACCGAAGTACCCTGTTACGTCATGATCAAAGTACCCTGCAGACTGCAACGCTTCCTGTAGACGCCGGACGGAAACACTGCGATCACCATACGCAGGCGCCGTTCCCAGAATATTGGTCGTACCCTGCAGCGGCGCCAGCGACGCCACGGGTGCAGGTAACGAGGATGGGGAGAAAGCAACAGCAGGCTGCCGCACAGAGGAAACATACACCGTACCCCGCATGCGCTGTACACCAAATGCCAGCGCCCGCGCCAGGCCCTCCTCACCATACCCCACCCAGATATCCAACCTGTGTACGTTGTCCTGCCATTCCTGAATCGCACCGCCGCGGTCATGCACGGAAACCGTGCCAATACCGGGCAACGTGATGCGCGTGCCGAACGTATACGAAGAAGGTGCGGCGGCAAGCCCATCGAATACTGCGGTGCCATCAGCCGCTGTGTGCCCCTCTCCATTGAGGATTTTGTCCGCTTCATAACTTCCACGTACGTAGCAGCATTGCCCAGGCAATGGCGAGTAATACGCCGTTACCACAAACTCCTGCTCATAAACACCTTGCTCTCCGAATGCGGCAACGGGAAGCAAGAGAGCCAATATACAAATGGTGCTGATATAGGTTTTCAAATCCTACTATTGTAGCAAAGCTCAGCGGCACTGACCAGCCACTTATGCCGTGTGTTCCTGTCTTACACGGCAGTACCGACCACCACTTCGTCTTCCAGGCGTATACCAAATCTACCAGGTAGATACACTCCTGGTTCTATGGTAACCACTTCGCCGCGCAGCAATTGCTGTTCTGGCGCCCGTTGTGAAAGACTGATTCCTTCGTGTACGTCAAGCCCGATACCGTGCCCCAGACTGTGGGTAAAATACTGTTCCAACCCATACCGATGCAACACAACACGAGCAATGCGATCGAGTTCATGATTCGTGACACCGGGGCGCACTGCAGTCGTCGCGGTACGTTTGGCCAGGTGTACGGCAGCGTATATATGCCGCTGCCGTTCAGTCGGCTCCCCGATAAAATACACGCGGCTTTTATCCGCACAGTACCCGTGCCACCGTACTCCGACATCGATTTGCACGATGTCGCGCGCGCGCAGCTTCCGCTGCGTGGGGTGGTGGTGCGGACGGCTGGTATGCGAACCAAAGGCTACGATAGGATCAAAAGCGAGCCCCTCTGCGCCCCGTTCCTGCGCCCATGCATGCAGCAACCCTGCAATGGCGCGCTCGGAAACACCAGGCTTCAGAGCGCGCTCTGCCTGCCGCAGTACGTGGAGCGTACAGCGCTGCGCACCTCTTACTTCACGTAATTCATCTGTACTCTTTTTTCTTCTTAGCCCTTCTATAAGACCATTAGTTTGTATAAATTTTGTATTCTTATATGTACGCATCCACCTGGCATGATCCTGTACAAACACACGATCTGCCTGCATGGCACACATGTGAATACGCTGCATGCGCCTGCGTAGATCCTCGATCGAATGTACAGACACACCTGCCTGCTGTACACGGCAGCATGCTTCCTCGATGTAACGACTGTCTGTGTAGAGACTGATGCCCGCATGTGTTATGAGCAACACACCTTCGGATAACGACACGCCAGTGCAGTACCGCACTGTCGATGGATCTGTGCTCAGGAATGCCGGCGCGCCAGCCTTCCGCAGAATAGATGCTACGCTGATCACAGCCCTATGGTAGGCGGCTCTGACGGATTGCGCCACATCCCTGCCCGTGCCACAATGCCAGTATGTCGTTCATGCAATTCCTTCGTGCCCATGCTTCGCAGTACACCGGAGGTGGAGTGGACCAGGGAATTCAGGAAGCGCAGCAAGTCGCAGGTTCCGGCGATCTGCGCTCCATTGCCCAGGCCGTACTCACTAACGGACTGACACTCATGGGTGGTATTGCTGTGCTCGTCATTGTGATCGCCGGTGTGATGATGATCATCAATGGCGGGGATGACGCTACACGCCAACGTGCCATACGAGCTGTTCTGTACGTTGTTGCTGGCCTGATTCTCATTCTGATCGCCAGCGCCATTGTGCAGTTCGTGGCAAATAATTTCTAAAGGATTGGATACTGTTCACAGTACGAGAAATGTGCTATACTTTACGGAGACATGCACACGAAAATCGCCTCCATATTCCATGCAGCTCTCTGCGCGTTCTCCGTCGTATGTACCCGCGCATACGCCCAGGTCTGGGATGGAAGCGGCGACGGAACAGGAGACGCGGGAGCAATCCAGACAGGCGGCAGCAATGACATCCGTTCCACACTGACAAATATTCTCAGTACCGTCATTTCCTATGTGGGACTCGCAGCGGTCATCGTCATTGTGATCGCCGGCGTCCTGCTCGTTGTGGGCGTAGGCACAGAAGAATCGCGCGAACGCGCCCAGAAAATTGTCCTCTATACCGTCGCGGGCATCATCGTCATTCTCATCGCAAGTGCATTCGTTCAATTCATAGCCAATATCGCCTGATTCTATGTATACACGATTCCTACGCACCGGCATTCTCGTTGCAACTAGTAGCACGTTTTTGATGCTACCAATGGTCAACCGTGTCCGTGCACAAATTGCAGAACCGTTGCTCGTCGAACAAATCGAAATGCCCGTAGGAGCTGTACTGGAGGTAATGGCTCTCCATACAGTGGAGCAACCGCAATTCGCATGGAGCCTGCAACGACAACAAACATTCCTGCAGGCAAGCCGCGCACGCATCTTCCGTTCCCGTCTTATTGAACCTGGCTTGTATACACTCGAAGCACACGTTCGTGACAACGAGGGCACAATAGTCGCACGCAAACAATTCCAAATTACCGTAGGCCCAAGTCAGGGTGAAGACACGCCTGATGCTGCCAATTCCGGCAGCATCTTGCTGCGCACGGATCCTGCGCGGGATGAGAATGGACGCATAGTCCTCCGTGCGGGAACCGATATCGTACGTCTCGTGCCACACAGTGCACGTACAGACACGCTCTTTATGGATACAGATGCCACCGTCGATACGGATGGCGATGGCAATCTCCGAAACGACCAATCGACCGAAGGCACATTCTTCGCAACAGAGCATACGCCACTCTATCTTTGGCTTCCCACTGGACTGCAACAGCGCACCATCGTACTTGCAGACACGCAACACACCGAAGAGCTGCAACTTATTACAGCCAACATAGCGCAACAAATTGCCGAAGAAGAACGCATCGCCAGCGAACGCATTCTGGCAGAACAACGCAGCGACGGCAGCATTGCTTTCCGTATCCGCGACGGTGCGATCGACAGCGATGGTCCACCGCTTCTCTTTGAATGGTCTTTCGGCGACGGATCGCAGAGCCTGCTCACCACGCCTGTGCACACGTACACAACTGCCGGCCGTTATGACGTGCAGGTCTCTGTCCGCAATCTCCAGACCGGTGCTATACAGGAAACACTACGGGCAGAGGTCAGCGTACTGCAAACGGCACCTTCGCCTCCCATTCTTCCTGACGAACCAGCCGAACCCGCCGATGATACAGACGAAACCAGCGACACTACAGGAATGACACTCCTGCGGTACTGGCCTGTATTCATCGTACTCCTGCTTTCGATTTTGGCAGGGTTCGGCATTATGTTACTCATACGTTTCATACAGACGCGCGGCGGACTGCAGGGAGCACTGAACAAAGCTGAATCTACACTGACGTCTTCATCTCAAACAGTAGATACCGGGCGCTCTGAGCAAACTGCAACGGAACTACCGCCTGCACCGCTGACACTACTAGAGGAAGAAGGAACCGAAGAGACAACGGAAGTGGTGGGAGAAAGAACCGAAGAGACAACAGAAGAAAAACAAACACCTGCAGCGGCGCAACCTCCTGCTCCGACACCGCAGCCCATGCAACCAAAACAGGAATCCACAGACGATAAAACTGCAGCAAAAGATGCACATGGACCAGACTGGCTCCAGCAGGGATTACAGAAAGCCGCCGCAACCGGGCAGGACATGCACTCCCCTCCCCCTGCGATCCTGCAGGAAGACGCCCCACCTGCTGATGTACTGCCGCCGCCAGACCAGGAAGAACCTCCTGATCTCCTACAGCGCGATCGCGATGCGCCACAAGAGATCGATACCACAGATACAAATCTGCCACCGTGGCTGCAGCAGCAACCTGCTGTGCAGGAACCTGCAGCGACGACGCCTGCCGATGACCGCGCCGCCGAACGGAAACGACTGAAGCGCAAGCGGTACCAACAGAATAAGAAGGCACGTGAGAACGCTGAGAAAAATCCAGCTGTACAGCAGAAGGTACCTGCGCCACAAACACCATCTCCTGATAACAATGTCGTGCGCGAAGAGGCACCGCCCCCTGCACCGAGCACACAACAAGACAGTGAACAATCCGCACTGCCGGAACAGAAGGAACAACCAATTCCCCCCTTGGAAAACGCGGAAGGCGATGAAAACGTCAAGTTCATCATTGGCGCTGACAGCATTAATGAAGCCAATGAATCCCCGGACGGGAAAAAGCTCTAAGGAGTTCACTGGCACTCTGCGCCCCAACTCTCTACTATGCTCGCACTAAGGCGGGAGTAGCTCAGCTGGTTAGAGCGTCTGGTTGTGGCCCAGAAGGTCGTGGGTTCAAATCCCATCTCTCGCCCCAGTCACATTCATGTGACGAGGCTTGCCCCAGTCACATTCATGTGACGAGGCTCACCCCACCAACATCACATTCAGAAATTATTCCGTCGCCATGATCATATCGTCGCACGGCGTTCCGCAAGAATGTACTTCATCCCAAATGTCATCGATTGCAGGTTCCTTCGTGACGATACGCGTACCGTCTTTGAGAATGAGAGTAACGGTCAGATTGTGCAGTTGAGTGACTTGGGCGACCTCTCCGCTGTGGAGTATGGTTATCGCTTCTGCCCATGAGGCATCCTGTGCCTCGATTTCTTCGGGGGCAGTGCTGCTATCTCTGTACACAAAAGCTCCGATGATGATCAGCAGGAAAATGCTACTGCCAATTGCAAGATATTTTTTCAGCATGCTGCGAGTATATACCACTTCTGATAACGTTAACCTTGGCACCATCTTTCGGCCCCAGTCACATTCATGTGACGAGGCTTGCCCCAGTCACATTCATGTGACGAGGCTTGCCCCATTCGTTTCCATACTATGCTGTTCCAACAGTAAACTTGCATAAACTTGACATATATTTTTGTATGTAGTTATTTATGTATTATGAATGAGGACAAACAGGACAATGTCGAAACAAGTACTGAGAATGCAGAAGCATTTACAGCAAAGCTGATGCATGAAATCTCTGTGGCAATACAGTCAGCCGTCTCTACTCTACGCGAGAAGTATTGGCACCTCGATGTGCAAGTACCTGCGCAATTGTTGACAGAACGGGAACGAGAATACATAGGCCGGCTTACGCAGAAATGTTTTTTGCACAATGCTTCCAGAAAGGAAGGCCTGCAGGAGCATCGTTTCGTTGTAGCTGATCAAAAACCGACAGGAGAGGAACGAGAATTTACCGGCATTGCCGCGCAGGCACTCGCAGAATTTGCCAAAGTCTGTGACGTACCTGCAGCACAGATAGCGCTGGGCATGTACCTTGAACGTCTATATGCCGGAAAAAACGCTACTCTCAGTATTTCTGAAGTTGCACGCGAGGCACATACGTCCATGATGACCATCCGCCGCACATTGCGACTGTATTTCCAAGCCATACATTCCCTGGAGCATCCTGGCGGCATCGATCACGGCTGGCGCGTCCGTGATACGTCTCCTCATCATTTTAGAGAGAAAACCGTGCCAGAAGGGTTTACATTTGAATACAGAGATCCGACTGCAGAAACGCTGGAATAGCGTTGTCTCGACGTACTATCCCTGCACCTTTGCAGGTTCCCGCATTTATGCTAGCCTTAGCGCTCAGTTACGCATTTACCCTTTGCTTCCATGACCGAAGCACAATTTCGCACTCCCAAAGGCACTCACGATATCCTCCCCGAGGATAACCGCTACATGACGTACATTAAGAAGGCCGTACGTCACCGTGCGCGTCAGGCAGGATACCAGCGCATCGATACGCCGCTCTTTGAGCGCAGAGACATTTTTGAGCGCGGAATTGGGGAGCATACGGACATCGTAGAAAAGGAGCTCTTCCTCGTTTCTTCTCCCCATGCCGAAGACGGAGAATACGCATTTGCTCTGCGTCCGGAATTCACTGCCGGTATCTGTCGTTCCTACATCGAACACTCCATGGACCAGCTTCCGCAGCCCGTTGAGTTCTATTCAATCGGTCCTCTTTTTCGCCACGACCGCCCACAGAAGGGGCGTTACCGCCAGTTCCACCAGTGCAATCTGGAAGTCATCGGCCTGAAAGATCCGAGCATTGATGCCCAGCTCATACAAGTCGTCAGTAAGATTTTCGGTGACCTGCAAATCCTCGACCGTCTCACTCTGCAAATCAATAACATCGGTATGGCGGAAAATCGACAGGCATACATTGCGGCGCTGCGGGAGTACTTCATCGGCAAAGAACGCAATCTGCCGGACAGTGACCGTCAGCGCCTGGAGACCAATCCTCTGCGCCTTCTGGATTCCAAAGAAGAAGACACGCAGATCCTGCTGAAATCCGCCCCAACGCTGGACCAGTTCCTGAGTGATGAGAGTAAGGAATACCACCAGACCGTCCTGGAATACCTGGACACACTCGGCATTCCTTATGAGCAGAATCCGGGTCTCGTGCGCGGCCTGGATTACTACACGCAAACCGTATTTGAATTCTGGGATCAGCATACGGGTTCTCAGAACGCCGTAGGTGGTGGTGGTCGGTACGACGGTCTCATAGAGCTGCTCGGTGGCAAGCCCACTCCCGGAATTGGATTTGCGGGCGGTATGGAACGGATTATCTGGCACATGAAGGAGGCGGACATTCCCGCGCCCCACAAAGATCAGGTCGATGTATTTGTGGCGCAGCTTGGACCAGAAGCGAAGAAACAGTGTCTTCTGCTCATCTCACAGTTGCGCGATCGCGGCGTGCACACGCTGGGCGCGCTCGGTGAGGCGAGTCTGAAGAGCCAAATGCGCCACGCCGACAAATTCGGCGCAAAATTCGCCCTGCTCATGGGTCAGATGGAAGTGAAAGAAGGCACGATCATCCTGCGTGATATGGCTGCGGGCAAACAGCAGCACGTTTCGTTCGATGAAGCTATTCCTACAGTCATCAAGCTCCTCGGCGAGAAAAACCTCGATACATACTCGATCAAGGACGCACTGGGTTATGTAGACGCCGACACGTAGATGTAGAACCATCGCAAGACTTAAATATCCAGATTCTTGACGGTCTTTGCGTGAGCCTGGATGAACTTGCGACGCGGCGCCACTTCACTGCCCATCAGCGTGGTGAATATCGCATCCGCGCGCTCAGCATCTTCCATCGTTACTCGCAACATGATGCGGGATTCCGGATCCATTGTGGTTTCCCATAGCTGTTCGGCATTCATTTCTCCAAGACCTTTGTACCGCTGCATGGAAACCCGTGCAGACTTCGGCTGCGCAGTCTTGCTCTGCTCTTCTTCGCTCTCTCCCTCTGTTTCATCCGTATCTTCCCCATCTAGCACCTCACCCGTATCGGCAAGCACCTCCGTATCGTCCTGCTGTTCTATACCCCATTCCGCAAGTATGGCCATTTTTTCTTCGTCAGTGAACGCGTAGCGCATTTCTTTGCCTTTCTGCATCTTGTAGAGCGGCGGCTGTGCAATGTAGAGGTGACCATGATCAATGAGCTCCGGGAAGTACCGGAAGAAGAGCGTGAGCAGCAGCGTGCGAATGTGCGCACCATCAACATCTGCATCGGTCATGATCACGATGCGGTCATAACGCAATCTGCTCATGTCTTTCACTTCACCAATACCGATACCCAAAGCAATGATGAGCGCCTTGATCTCGTTGTTGCCCAACATGCGATCCAGGCGCGCCTGTTCCACATTCAGGATTTTGCCTCGCAAAGGAAGAATCGCTTGGAATTCCTTCATCCGCGCCTGCTTGGCGCTGCCGCCGGCACTATCACCCTCCACAATGAAGAGTTCACACTTACTGGGATCTTTACTACTGCAATCCGCCAGTTTGCCCGGCAGCGTCATGCCTTCCAGCACTCCCTTGCGGATGACGCTATCGCGCGCAGCGCGCGCGGCCAGGCGCGCGCGAGAGGCGAGCAGGCATTTGCCAACAATTTGTTTGGCTTCTCCGGGATGTTCTTCCATATATTCCGCCAGCTTTTCATTCACGACCGTTTCCACTGCAGATTTCATCTCCGCATTCCCCAGTTTTGCCTTCGTCTGGCCTTCGAATTGCGGCTCCTTGAGCCGCACGGAAATCACAGCCGTCAACCCCTCGCGCACATCATCAGCCGTAAGATTTTCGTCTTTCTCTTTGAGTAAACTCTGGCTGCGGGCGTACGCGTTGATACTGCGCGTCAGTGCAGCTTTGAAACCGGAAAGATGGTGTCCACCCTCCGATGTGTGAATATTGTTGGCAAAACTGATGACGTTCTCCTGGAACGACTGCGTGTACTGCAACGCCACTTCCACCATGCCGTCCTCCGTGTCTTTCTCGAACCATATAGGTGTCCCAATAGGATCTTTCGCATGATTGAGATGCATCACGTATGCCGCAATACCGCCTTCGAAATGGAAACGGTACAACCGCGGCATGCTGCGATCTTCCTCGGGACGCTCTTCACGCTCATCGACAATGGCAACCGTTACGCCGCGTGTGAGATACGCCTGCTGACGCAGCCGGTTCATGAGCATTTCCATGCTAAAAGTCAGGGTATCGAAAATTGCGGAATCGGGTGTAAAACGGATCAGCGTTCCACACTTCTCCGTTTTTCCTGTAGCAACGAGTTTGCCCGTCGGCTTTCCACGCGCATACTCCTGAACGTAACACTGACCATCCCTATACACTTCTGCACGCATGTGCGTGCTCAGGGCGTTGACAACGGAAGAACCCACACCATGCAGACCACCGGAAACTTTGTACCCGCTATCATCGCCTCCAAACTTCCCTCCTGCATGCAGCGTGGTTAGAACAATTTCCAGTGCGGGTTTTTTCAGTTTCGGGTGCATATCAACCGGAATACCTCGTCCGTTATCTTCCACACTCACAGAGCCATCATCGTGAAGCATAACTTTGATTTCCGTGCAGTAACCGCCCATCGCTTCATCGATCGCATTGTCTACGATTTCGTACACGCAATGGTGCAAGCCATGCACATCAGTGGAACCAATGTACATTCCGGGCCGTTTCCGAACGGGTTCTAAGCCCTCCAGTACCTGGATTTGTTCGGCGTTATAGGCGTCTTTGGGCATATCTTGGAGGATTCTAGGGAAAAAAGGGGCCGCGGGCAATGGTGCCGTGCTGCCAAATTCAGGAATATACAACCACTGTGCATACAAAAGCAGTGTAGGTAACTGCAATCCATCAGGCCTTCGCTTCTTCTCCGCCTCCGGATAACGCAGCATACTGTGCTGCCGCCATTTCCCGGAATTCCGCGAATATACCAGGAACTGCTGCGAAAAAGGTTAGCGCTCCACGCTCGTCACCCGGCACATCGCACGACCATTCCACCCTCCCTCCTGCTTCCCGGATCAGGAGCTCCGCCGCAGCGATATCCCACAGGTGGCAGTGCAACGCAACGGCATGCACATGTCCGGCTGCGAGGTACGCGCAGGACGTAATGGCACTGCCATACTTGCGAAATGCCAACCCAGGCGGATAGGTTACCTGTCTCCCGCTTGCGTCGCGATCAGAGAAAATCTCTGCTATGAATGCCTGTGCCATATCCGTACAGTCATGTATCTGTATTGGCACACTATTGCAGAACGCCCCACCGCCATGCGTAGCGGTGTACATTTGCTGCAGTACCGGAAAAAAGAGTAGGCCAAACACCGTCTGCTCCCGGTGCTGCAGAGCAATGGAGACACCCACATGCGGCAGACGCTGGATAAAGTTCGATGTGCCATCCAGCGGATCGATCACCCAGCGATATGCCGATTGAGAAGAGCTTCTTCTCTCCTGTTCCCCCTCTTCACCCAGAATGGCATGGTCCGGATACGCCGCCCTGATAATGTCTATTATCGCCGCCTGTGCCTCTGTATCGATGTGCGTCACGCGGTCAACCGGAGCGGATTTGACCTGTATATGCAGCTCTTCGCCATACCCTTGCTGAATCCGCTGACCGGCGGACTGGGCAGCTTCCATTGCAACCGTACATGCATGGGAAAGATCTATCATTGCCCCGATCATACAGCCAGGCTGCATTGTGCCAAAAGCATTGTGATGTGCCACGCGCCAATTCTTTCGCGCAAAATATCCTTGCAGTCTGTGGGCACCTACCATACTCTGCCCCCTGCTATGGCCATTCACGCCCACAGAAAAGGTGACGAGAGCAATGACAGCTTGTTCCAGCGCTGGAAAAAGCAGGTACAGCAAACCGGCATTCTCAAAACGCTCCGCACACGTTCCACATACCGCAAGAAACCGACAAAGCGCCTGCAACGGCAGCGTGCACTGAAGCGCGAGGAGCATCGCGCCATCAACCGGAAGAAACAGTTCTACAGCAACATGTGAGCGGTATTAGTACCGCAAGAGTTCCAGTGCTTTGAGTAACTGCACATCACGATCGCTCTCATAACGCACCACGGTATCCGGATTGACGCCGCTACCGTCGATTTTGTTCCCCTTCGGCGTGAACCACTCAGCAATCGTCAGTTTGATACCGGAGCCATCGGTGAATTCCAGTACCTCCTGCACAGTTCCTTTACCGAACGTCTGCTCCCCGACAACACGCGCACGACCGTACTCCTGCAACGCCGCTGCGACGATTTCCGAAGCGCTCGCAGAACCAGCATTCACCAACACAACCACTGGAACGCCTGCATGAATCGTCGGCGCGTCTTCCGTGGTGTCCTTGTGTTCGTTCCCGCGTGACCGAATAATTGCCACTGTACTGCCCTTCGGCACGAAATTGCTGAGGACAATATTCGCCGCATGCAACAAACCTCCGGGGTTATTGCGAAGATCGAGGACAATCCCGCTGGGATCCTGTTCCTGAACACGCACCATGAAGCCACGTAATTCAGTATCGGTCAAACGACCAAACTGCATAAGCTTCACAATGGCGACATCACCCTGCCAGCTGATGGCTATTTCGGGTACCCGTACTTCGTCGCGCACAACCGTCACCGTGAATGAGGAACCGTTTCGCTCCACCGTGAGCTGCACTTGCGATCCTTTGGGACCACGTATTTTTTCCACTGCTTCCAGAAGATCCATGCCTACAATACTCTGGCCATCCACCGTGAGAATGCGATCATTGGGCTTGAGACCCGCTTTCTCCGCCGGCGAGCCGGTAAGCGGAGTAACGATGGTGAGAAAATCTCCCTGCATTTCTACCTGCGCTCCGATGCCCGAGAGCTGCCCGTCAATCTGCGTCTGGAAATTCCGGGCGCTCGCGGGGCGCATGAACCGCGAATACGGATCGTCCAGACTTTCCACGATCGCCTCCAGTGCACTGTACGTCGCCTCCTGTTCATCGATCTGCTCCTGATACAGAAAATCTGTATGTATCACTTGCCAAACCGTATTGAGCAGCGATGCGTTCGGAATTGCTACGGACTCCTGTGTCCGCATTGGTCGCAGATAGACCTGCACTGCGGGGGCTTGCTCCGTTTGCAGCGCCTCGCTCGGCGCCTCACCCAACACACGCTGCAGGAATTCGCGAGCATGTTCCGCACTCAGCAACCTATTCAGACCAAAGTACGTATTGCTGAGCGGATCCATCCACCCCTCTTCTATAGCAACCTGGACGGCGCTCTCTTCCATAGAACCGCTACGCACATCGCGGAACTGCACGTCCCCGCTCCCTTGCTTGTCCATCACTTCTACTACGAATCGTAGTGCCTGGCCACGGGTGATGGGCTGCGCCAGGTACAGATTAGCACCGAACGCCCCCAAAGCGTTGCGTTCATGGGCTTTCTGAATATAAGGCAACAATGCATTAGGCACCCGCGCGTACGGCACGGAATACGCAGACCGCTGCGGCGCACTGATGCTGAGTGCCTGCATAGCACCCCTGATAAACACGCCACGTTCAATCGTGGGAGCACTGCCAAAATCCGGTGCCGCCTGCGCCAAAAATGGCAGCGATACGGCAAGAATGCCAATGGTGATTCTCGAAAAAACGGGGAGCGGGTGGCGCATAGTTGTAGCAGCCTACGGGACTACACCTCTATGACGCAATTGCACGATGCAACACAACCTTGTCTGTTCGCACCAGGCGCCCACGCTCCTTTGTGCAGCGCTTACTGCCAAAGAGTGTAGAAAGAAGCCAGAAACCCCCAACAACATAGAAGAGCGAAGGTACGATCAGGATGGCGATAGCATGCCACCATGATCCAACGGGAGCGCCCAGCAGATCGCCGATCGTCTGCGGCTCCCCCGGTAGAATGCTCGGCAACGTCACCAGGAAATTGAAGAGCCCGTGGAGTACGATCGCAAACACGATACCCATGCACAACATCGTTCTCCGAAACGTATCTTCTTCTGGCAGGCGCAGTATACGGTGCAGGAATTGCGGCACCAGCATGCTCCTACCTGCCTTCGCCTCATCCCGTAAATATGAATCTGCGAAGAGCGCAAGACCATAGTAGTACCCCAGTACTCCCGTCGAAACGATGTGCACCATATTCGTGAGCACGGCACGGCCAAAGAAGTTCCCGAAGAACCCCGACCAATCCGGCTGCAACTGCACGAGATGGAAACTCACAAATGCCAGGAAGTAATTGGGATTGAGCACATTCTCCGCAAACGCGAAGCCGATCGCAACGAAGATACCGAGCTGGATGACATCATCGATGCTGGAGAATACCGGCTTTCCACTCTTGGAAAGCACCCAGAATTTACTCATTTCTTCAATGAATCCAACGAGTAAAAACGAGATGAGTGTCGCCATAATGGCAGACTGGTACCCGCTTTCAAACCGACCTGTGACGAATGTATTGGAAGACTGCGTAAAGCTTTCCGGCACAATGCGGAAGAGAAAAAACTGCATCTCCAGACCGCTCCTGAGCACTTTGTCATAGAGGAGAATGGGGGCAGTCGCGAGCATGCCGGAGAAGAACATGAGTACTACGACACTCAGGCGTTCCCTGTGATACTGCAAGAAGAGCAAGCACCATATGACCGCCGGAATGAGCGCCACGAGTACGGCAAGGATGTGCGCCAAGCGCTCTGTTCCAGATTCCGTGGCAATCAAATGCACGGAAATCCAAAAAATGAATGTGCTGAGCATGAATGCTTTGATCCCGGGATTCCACGGCCCAAAGAGTAATTTCCAACCAATGATCAGGCACAGAATACCGGCCGTCATAATGAAAGGATCGTGGCCGGCACCGGCGAAAATGGACCTTTCGAATGCAATGAGGGCAAACGTGATGACCGTACCCACTGCAAAACCGCACATGTACTGGCGTGCACTGCGTGGATACAGGAAACGTACCACGACGATTGCCACGGAAAACACGCCGAGCAGGGTGCCGAGCAACAGCAACCCCTTCTGTCCGGTAAAAGGCGCTATGCCGTATATCGTCTTGAATGCGAGCGCAAACAGGAGCGCCCATACAATGGCAATGCCTGCCATACCCCGCACAGGCGGAAGGTACGGATGCCGTTGTTCGATGGATGCGAGTGGCTCCTCTTCTAAAAAGAGCACATTAAAGAGTCCCATGCCAACGCGCGCCAGCACGAAACCAATGACAATCAGGAGTACCCATGTACCAAGCGGTGATACTGCAACGGCAGTGATCCCCGCATCCGACGCTTGCGCGGCAGCTGTGTGCGCACCGAACCCCGCGAAGGCTGTGAGGAATCTCGTGAGGGATATAACCTGCATAAGGAGTGTATTTGACAATAATATTATACTATATTTTACATACAATTGGAAGACGACTGCAGCACCACTTTCTTCCTGTGCTTCTCTCCCCTATGATCTGCGCATGCCCGCACCCTCGCTCGAAACGCTCGTCTCGCTCTGTAAACGCAGAGGATTTGTGTTCCCGGGCTCAGAAATCTACGGCGGATTGAGCAATAGCTGGGATTACGGTCCTGCGGGTACAGCGCTCAAGAATGCCCTGCGCGACTGGTGGTGGGAACGCTTCGTCACCAAGCGGCAGGATATGGTAGGCATCGATGCCGCTATTCTCATGAATCCGCGGGTATGGGAAGCCAGCGGCCACGTGGCCAACTTCAACGACGCCATGGTGGATTGCCGTGCATGCAAAGCGCGCCACCGTGCGGACCATCTGATTGCAACGGTGGATCCCGAGCAACAGGTAGAGGGGAAAACACTGGAGGAACTGACTGCCATCATTGAAAAGAACAAAATTCCCTGCCCCCGCTGCGGCGCAAAGGGGCAGTTCACCGATGCCCGCACGTTCAATCTGCTCTTCCAGACGCACCTTGGAGCTATAGAGTCCAAGGAAGAACAGCGCAGCGTGTACCTGCGTGGCGAAATCGCGCAGGCCATGTTCGTCAATTTTAAAAACGTGCTCAATACCACACGCATGCGCCTGCCGTTCGGAATCGCATCTGTGGGCAAAGCGTTCCGCAACGAAATCACGCCAGGCAACTTTATATTCCGCACTCTGGAATTCGACCTGATGGAATTTGAGTACTTCATCCGCGAACCTGCGTGGCAGGACATGTTTGATTTCTGGCTGCAGGAACAACAGATATGGCTTGGAGAAATCGGTTTCGCTCCGGACCGCCTGCGGGTGCGTGAACACACGCAGGAAGAGCTCTCGCACTATTCCAAACGTACCGCAGACATTGAATACGCCACGCCATTTGGGTGGAAAGAACTCTTCGGACTGGCGTACCGCACGGATTTCGACCTCAAAAACCACATGGAACAGAGCGGCACGGACCTGCAGTACACCGATCCGGATACGGGTGAAAAGCTAATTCCCCACGCGATCGAACCCACGTTTGGCCTTTCTCGCCTCATGCTCATGGTGCTGCTCGAAGCATTCGATGAAGAGCAGATAGAAGGAGAAAACCGCACTGTGCTGCACCTGCATCCGCGCATCGCCCCCGTGCAGGCAGCGGTGTTGCCTCTAAGCAAAAAGGAACACCTTGTCGCCAAAGCACAGGAAATCTACAAACAGCTGCAGGATACTACCGGACTGCGCCTGGACTTCGATGTCACAGGTTCTATTGGTAAGCGCTACCGGCGGCAGGATGAAATCGGTACGCCGCAATGCGTCACCGTGGACTTCGGCACACTGGGCGAAGACGATGCCCAGGGCGTGCAAGATACCGTCACGATCCGCGACCGGGATACACTCACACAAGAACGAGTTTCTGTCCAAGAACTCGCGCAGCGCTGCCAGCGCCACTCGCCCCAATCCCAATCCTAATCCTAATCCCAACTCTACTCCCCTTCGCACCACGCCAGCACGCGTGTTGCCTCTTCGTTCCATTCACCCCGGAAACAGTCGCGTATCTCTTCCGCTGGGCTCTTTTCCTTAATGAAAATCTGTTCCTTGAGCGCCGTTAAGTACACCGTCTCGTCCTGTTCGCTGCCATCCAAGCGTTCAAAGCTGTGCAACTTCTGGTTCGCCAGCATGAGCAATTCCTGTGCAAAGAGCAGAAGCGGCTTGCCGTCGACCTCCGTTTGCAAACCATCTTTCCAGGCACGCCGGTCGAGATCCAGCACATCCTGGTACGTCCACCCCTGCGTGAGCTGCGCTACGGCTTCCCAGTTCTCGGAATCGAAGATGAGTCCCTTCATGAGTGCGGGCAATGCCATCACGAACCGAAACGGCACGCTGTCCGGCACACGGTATTCCAGGTACGAAGGACGCAAACGAATGTCCGACCAGGTGGTCTTGATGTGCCGGTCAAAATCCTTGGCTGTCGGCTGCCGCCCTTCCCTCCCCTCTTCCATCCACTGGCGAAACGTGAATTGTTCTTCTGTCCGCACTTCTTTTCCGTCGCGTTCTATAAGCACCACCGGCAAATCCGCGTAGTAACTCAACCAATCTGCCAACGAGAAATCTGCGTCCAGTATGGAAGATGGAATCCCTGTGCGTTCCGGCGCATGCCCCTGAATCACCCTGCGGCGCTCATTGAGCAAACCCCGTTCTTTCCCGTTCTCCAGACCACTGCTGGCGAACATGGCGCCGACAATGGGCAGTACGCGGAATGCGGTCTGCGCCTTGCGGACGGCATTTTCCTCGTTCGTGTAGCTTAAATTGGCCGTGAGACCATTGAGACGTTTGGTCATGGTTTCCATGAGTTCCCGATCGCCTATGCCCTGGAAGATGCGATAGCGCTCTTTGTGCATCATTTGAATGTCTGCGTTATTGTGCAGTGGCTGCAGACCTAACGGTAGCCAGCCGATGCCAAAAATATTACCCATCTCCACAACTTCGTTGTTGTGAATCCGGAGTTCGCGCGCAAGATCATGCAAAATTTCCTGCGGCGAACCCGCCAGTTCCAGACGTCCGTCACCCTCGATCGTCACGCGCGTTTCGCCGCGCTGCAATTCCAAGAGGTCATCCTCATCACTCTCTATGACTTCCCAGCCTACTTCCTCCACCAGTTTATGGAGTACAGCGTTGTACCCGTTGCTGCCTTCGTACTGCACAGGCGCATAGTCTTCCCGGTACACACCCGATCGCTCCCACTCAATACCAACGTAGAGATGCTTTTCCCAATTCACTCTCCGGTAATACGTCACTAAATCATCGATAGATGTGATGGACTGTTCTTCTTGTACGTTCATACCTAGCCACCCTAGCACAGCGTGGTAGGATGCCAAGTATGAAGCACGAAGAACTCGTCGTCTCCATTCCGCACGCTGGTACGAATATTCCTACCGATATCCGCGCACTCATGCCGCATGCAGACGAAACGCTCCTGCAGGAACCGGATCTCTATACGGACAGAATCTATGCCGTGCCCGGCATACGTACCGTCACCGCTGCGTATTCGCGCATCATCAGCGACCCCAATCGCGCACCGGACGAAATCTACACCGAAGGTCGCGATCGCGCACTGGGTGTCGTGATGCTCAGCCAGGCACATAGCATGGACGTGTTCGCGCAGGATCCGTCGCTCGCGACCATGCAATCGTGGATTCAACGTTTCCATGAAACGTACCATGCAGATCTTCGTTCGGCTATGCAAACGGCTTCCTTCCTCATTGACGGTCACTCTATGTGGTCGGTCAACCCACCAGCCCACCCCTATGCAGGGGAACCGCGTCCGGACATCGTGCTCGGCAACTGCCACTACTGCTCCTGTACCGCAGAAACCACCAAGTTCTTCCTGGAATACTTCGAAAGCCTGGGTTACAGCGTTGCTGTGAATACACCTTTCCCCGGACGGTACATCGTCGGCTCGTACTGCAGCCGTCACCGCACACCCGGTATCCAAATAGAAATCAACCGCGCACTGTACCTAGACGAAGACACACTGGAACCTCGTGACGATGCAATCGCAAAACTGCATGAGCAGTTCACAAACCTGCTCGACGCCTTCTGTACATGGGATGATCAACATGCTGCCAAACGCATGACAGACATGAGCGCTTAAAGACGTGGATTGGCATCCACCCTATTGAGCAGATACTCACCCGCGTACATCATACCCAAACGCATGTCTTCCCCTTCACCTATTTGTTCAACAAGACCATGCTGTATAGCAAAAACATATGCCGGATTCTCCGGATCGGCGATCCGGCGTGCATGCTCGCCCGATACACAATCCGGTCGGTTGCACTTCCTCAGCAGACTCAGTACACGGTGGCAAATGCCCTGTTGCTCACCAAGGAGCAGGACATATGTGCGTTCCCCGTTCTCCGTACCCTGGATATTCCGTACAACGGTATCCTTATGTGAGCGTATGCCCTGCATCACCTGATCGTAGAAACTAGTCTGCCGCACCGAAGCTTCGCTTGAAGCTCCCACTTCGTTGAAGCGTTTTCCAGCATTCGATCCTGGATGATCCAGATTGACATATTCTCGTACCATCGGGTTTTTGGGGAAATTTTGGCGATATTTTACATATAAATTACCTTGTGTCAACCATTCTATGCCAACCGCACAAAATGGCACGAAAATGCTTGCCGTTGCTGCTCCGCACCCGTATAAAGCATGCGTATTGCTGATCGCAGCGGTCCTCCCGAATACCGCATTCGGGCCCTCCGCTACCAGGCGAACCGACGCAGTACAACAAGGATTCTCTCCCACCACCTCTATGGCTATTCCCTCCACCACGGAACTCCTCGATGCTGCATGCCACTTCGGGCACAAACGCGAAAAATGGAACCCGCGCATGGCGCCGTACATCTACGGCGTGCGTCAGGGCATTCACATCTTCGATTTGGAACAGACACACACGATGCTTGGAGCCCTGTGTGATGAGCTGCGAAAGATGCAGAAAGAGGGCAAAACCATCCTCTTCGTTTCCACAAAACAGCAAAGTACGGCATTTATTGAGGAACTGGGTGAAGCCCTGGGGCAACCAACCGTGACCAAGAAGTGGATCCCCGGCCTGCTCACCAACTGGAACACGTTGCGGCAACGGATCAAGTACTACCTCGACCTGCGTCAGTCCTTCTCCTCCGGAGAAGTGGAAAAATACACGAAGAAAGAGCAAACGGCCCTCCGCAAAAAACTTGCCAAACTGGACACGGCACTCTCTGGCGTCAGCGCCATGAAAGGTGTTCCTCATGCCATTTTCGTCATCGATGCCGTACGGGACAATGTCGCCGTGCGTGAAGCGCTCAAGCTCAAGATCCCCGTGTACGGCATCTGCGACAGCAACGCTGATCCTGATAATTTTACCGCATTCGTGCCGGCAAATGATGACGCGGTCAAATCTATCGCGCTCGTCTTACACACCGTCACAACAGAACTTGGCGGTACTGTGCCTTCTGCCAAAGAGCACAAACCTGCACAAGAAGATGCCGAGGCAAGCGCCTCAGACGCATCGTAAATTCTGTTTCCTCCATACTTCTGTCCCCCACTGCCATCATGTCCATTGACGCCACCACTGTTGCCTCCCTGCGTTCCCGAACCGGTGTATCGATTCTGGAATGCAAGAATGCTCTGGAAGAAGCCAACGGCGACGAAGAACAGGCCATTGCCCTTCTTCGCAAGCGCGGAGCGGCGCAGGCAGTCAAAAAAGCTGACAGAGACCAGAGTGAAGGACTGGTCTTTACCGCACAAGAAGGCGATCGCGTCGTCATGGTACTGCTGAAATGCGAGACGGATTTCGTTGCCCGCAATGAGGATTTTCAGGCACTCGGCGCGGAACTGGCAGCTACGGCGCTCACGGAAGGCACCGATGCCGTACGCGCCGCGACCGGCAAGATCACAAATGCCGTCCAGCAACTGGGGGAGAATATTTCGCTCGGCGATGTACAGATTACCGAAGGGGAAACCCTCGGAACATATGTGCACACCAATGGCAAAATTGGCGTAGTGGTTGCGCTGCGCGGCGGCACCCAGGAGGCCGCACGCGATGTCGCGATGCATGCTGCCGCCATGAATCCCGGTTTCATTTCTCCGTCCGATGTGCCGGCAGAACTCGTCGAACAGGAGAAAGCCGTGTGGAAGGAACAGCTGGCCAAGGAGAACAAACCCGAAAACATTGTGGAGAAGATCATGTTGGGCAAAGAGAAGAAATTCCGGGAAGAGAATGCGCTCCTCACCCAGCCCTTTGCCAAAGATCCCCAAAAGACCGTCGCCCAGTTCCTCGGGGATGCTGCAGTCACCGCTTACACCCGCATCTCGGTTGCATCATAGTGCATATTATTGCCCTACATGTTATGCAAACGCGGCAAACGGAGTATAGTAGAGGGTGATGCAGAGCAAGGGAAACATCCTCTTCGCGGAAGACGACCCCGTACTCCGGGAAGTCTTCAAGAAGAAATTCACTATAGAAGGCTATGAGGTGCGCACATCCGCCAATGGGGATGAAGCACTCGCAGCACTCAGCCAACAACTGCCCGATGCTCTGCTCCTCGACATCAATATGCCCGGGAAGAACGGTTTTGACGTCATGGAGCAGTATCCACGCGATAAGCGCAGTTTCCCCATTATCATCCTGACGAACTTAGGAGACGAACATACCCGGCGGCGCGGGGAAGAGTTGGGAGCAGACGGTTTCTTTATCAAAAGCCAGATGACGGTAAAAATGCTCATAGAAATGGTGAACGATCTGCGCAAACAACAGTGAAGTGCAGCCTCATTTCTGGTAGAATGGTAGGATACATTTATGCAGGATTTCCTCTTCATCACAGGTGGCGTTGCCGCTGCACTCGCGGGCATCTGGAGCTGCTTCGCATTCCTGCGTCTACGCGCTGATCGGCGGCGGGAAGAAGACCTGACGTTCCTGCAACTGCTTGTACCCATTAAAGAGAACAAAGAGGATAAAGAGGCAGAGTCAGAACGGTATTCATCTGGACAGGACTTCCGCGAGGTTCTGGGAGTTATGGAGCACCTCTTCCAGTCGCTTCACGCTCTCTACGATGCTTCGCTGCACCGATTCTGGCGCGGGCAGCCTGCCTTTGCTCTGGAATATGCCGCACTGGATGGTGAAATCCTCTTCTTCGTCGTTTGTCCACGCTCCATTGCGCCACTCATCGAAAAACAAATTACGTCCTTCTACCCGGATACCGTGATCGACGAAGTGGAGGACTACAATATCTTCACGAAAAATTCCGTTGCCGCGGCACAAGTCCTGTTGCCCACAAAACCGTATACAGCCGTGTTCCGCACATACCAGCACCTCAAGAGCGATCCACTTAGCACCATTACCAATGCATTTTCCAAACTCGATGTGAGCGAAGGCGCTGCGGTGCAGCTCATACTGCGTCCCGCCAGGGCCGGCTGGCAGCAAAAATTACAGAAAGAAGCTGGTAAACTCATCAATCCCCAACAGAGGCATCGCAGTCTGATCCATCCTCTCACATGGGTCTCGGCTGTCTTTGACCTGTTTGCGCGCGGTAGCGACAGCATCGCCTTAGAAGCCAAACAGGGTAATGAGCGCGTTTCGCAGATGGTGGAGGAATATAGTAAATCCGTGGATGAGAAAGCCAGTTCACCCGGCTTTTACTGCACCATACGCGTCGTCACCTCCGCCGCCAAAGCACAGAGAGCCCACACGCTCCTGCAATCCATCCTCGCCGCGTACGGCCAGTTCAGCGATGTACGCGGCAACAGTCTCCGCACGGGCAGAATCGTCCGGCGCGGCATTATTCTGCGCAATTTTATACGCAGGAATCCCCGACGGTCCCTGCTGCAAGCATGCGTGTCACACCGCATGCTCCTGGGCACAGCCGAACTCGCCAGCTTCTTCCACCTACCCAACATCAAATACAACAAGGTGGAGACGATTAAATGGCAAAAATCTAAAATCGCCACCGCGCCCAAGGATACACCGAAAGAAGGTCTATTCCTGGGAACCAACATGCACCGCGGCGAAAAGCGCAAGGTGCATATGAGTCACGAAGACCGTTTTCGGCACTTCTACATCATCGGGCAAACGGGTACTGGCAAATCTTCCGCAGTCCAGATCATGGCACGACAGGATTTCCATAATGGCATGGGCGTGTGCGTCTTGGATCCGCATGGATCGCTGATCGAAGATCTGATGCCATACATCCCACGAGAACGGGCAGATGACGTCATTTACTTCAATCCGGCGGACACCGAACGCCCCATGGGTCTCAACCTCCTGGAAGGTAAAACGCCGGAGGAAAAAGACCTCATTGCCCTGGATGCCATGAACATGATGGTCAAAATGTTCGGCAATGAAGTGTTTGGTCCACGCATACAGGACTACTTCCGCAACGGGTGCCTTACACTCATGGACGACGATGATGAGGGCGGCGCCATTACGGATCTCGTCAAACTCTTCACAGATGAAGAATGGCAACGCTACAAAGTCAGCAAAGTAAAGAACCCCATCGTCCGCAGTTTCTGGGAGAAACAAATGGCCATGACAGGCCAGAGGGAAAAAGCGGAAATGATCCCCTACTTTGCCGCTAAGTTCGGTCAGTTCTACACCAATACGCTCATCCGCAACATCGTAGGACAGACGAAGAGCGCCTTCGACATCGCCGAAGCCATGAACAGCGGCAAGATCATCCTCATGAATGTGAGTAAAGGTCTTATTGGGGACATCAACGCGCAACTCCTCGGTATGATTGTCGTGAGCAAAATCCAGGTGGCCGCCATGCGCAGGCAGCAGATGGACGCGGAGCGGCGCAGGGATTTCTTCCTCTACATCGACGAATTCCAGAACTTCGTGACGGACTCCATAGAATCTATTCTCTCCGAAGCCCGCAAGTACCGTCTGGGTCTCATCCTGGCGCATCAGTACTTAGACCAGCTGGAAAAGCAGGACAAACTCACGGGCGGTGTCAGTTTGAAGGGTGCGGTGTTTGGCAACGTAGGCACCATGATGTTCCACAAAATCGGTCCGCAGGATGCCGAAGTGTGCGCTAAAGAAATGGCACCGGTGTTTTCGGAACAGGACCTGGTGAATCTGGAGGCATTTAAAGCCTGTATGAAGCTGAGCATCAACGGCCAACCGTCACGGCCATTCAGCATCGAAGTGCCACGCCCGTGGTTGGATACCACGTATCCCAAAGATGAACAGGCAGCGGAAGCCTACAAGCAACTCAGCAGACTGACATATGGCCGACAGCGGGAATTTGTGGATCGCGAAATCCTGCGGCGCATCGGCTAGAACTCCGTCCTATGCAGCCTCTTTATTGCAACGCTATCGTCTGCACCGGTATCGCATGCACCAGGTACCTCTGCGTGATGCTGTCTGGAGGCCAGCAGGTATAGAGAATCAACTCTTCTCCCTGGCCGTTATCCTGGAAACGGCTCGTATCCGATGCGAGAATCGCCTCACCGAATGTCACTTCATAGACGTAGAATGTTCCGTCGTACGTCACGTAAATGCGATCACCCGCCCTCAGATTATTAATGGTACGGAAAATCTTGGTATACGAAGACACATCCCAAGGATATGCGCTGGAATGCCCATAAATCATCACTTTGCCACCGTTGCCGGGATAGCTGAATAAATGACCGACGCCGTGCTTGAGAGGCGCCAGAATGCCCTCTTTGCTGAACGGATCCACTGGACGCGAAACAGGAAGGTCGGTAATACCGACACTGGGAACGGTTACGGCAAAATAGCGCTCGGATGCGTACTGTGGACGCTGCTGGAGCGGCGTTGCCAACGTCTGCGGCTGCGGCGCATGGATGGAAACCGCCGGTCGCTGCGCCGCTGGCGCAGCAGACACGATGACCGGCGCGGCACTACTGTCCGCTGTTTCAGCATATCGTGCGTCGCCGCTTCGGTTGATCACATGTAACCTGTACGCCATCTCTATAAACTGCCCGCGAGATATTGCGGCCCCCAAGAGCATCCGCCCGCGGTTCTCGATCAGATTGCGCCGGATTGCCGCATTGATGTACATCGTGTACCACTGGCTATCCGCATTCTGAATATAGGGCGAACCCATTGCGGCCCCGCCGCTGCCGCGCTCCCCTGCGCTGCGCAGAAGGATCGTCACAGCCTCTTCGGTGCTCAGCAGACGGCCAGGACGGAATGTCCCGTCACCGTAACCCGTCACCACCCCCTTGGCAAACGCGGCGTGAACGTACGGTGTGAACCAGTCATTTGTACCTACATCGTTAAAGAGCTGTTCCTGAATACCATGCGTACTGTACTGCTGTGCGCTCTGGGCCATTTGGCTATTCGCCATCACCGCAATTTTGAGCGCTTCCGCCCGATTGAGCGTCTCGTAGGGGCGCCCTTGCGTAATGATATTCTCCGCTGCCAATGAAGTATATGCGCGCTCATACCCCGTCCCCTGCACATCGGGAAACGCCGACGCCAGTGCGGGGAGCACCGGTACCTGGATGAGCAGCAGAAGCACGATAATGACCCGTATTGTCCAAAGTTTCATGACAACTGGCTGAACTGACTGCAAAAGAAGAGAAGAATAAAATAGATTATTTCATACTTTCTGTCAATATCAGACAGTACCAATTGCACTCAAGAAGCAGCACCTGCACACTACACCTCATGGCACTACGCATAGGTATTGTCGGCCTGCCGAATGTGGGGAAATCCACTTTGTTCAATGCTCTCACTGGATCTCGCGGTGCTCCGTCGGCAAATTATCCGTTCTGCACTATAGATCCTAATGTGGGCATTGTGGCTGTGCCCGACGAACGGCTTCTGGCATTAGCGGAACTCGTCCATCCTGCAAAAGTCATCCCCGCAGCCGTGGAATTCGTGGATATCGCCGGACTCGTCAAAGGGGCCAGCAAGGGCGAAGGATTGGGTAACCAGTTTCTGGCAGCAATTCGCGAAGTCCATGCCATCTGCCATGTCGTCCGCGCTTTCCTCGACGGGAACGTCGTGCACGTCGATGGCAGTATAGAACCCAAACGCGACCGCGAAACCATCGAAACAGAACTCATCCTTGCAGACATGGAAACTATTCTGCAGCGCATCGAAAAAACCCAGGGGCCCGCGAAAACCGGCAATGCGGAAAAACAGCAGGAACTGACGTTGCTCATGAAATACAAGCACCACCTCGAGAATGCCGGACTCGCGGCGACACTGGTACTGGCCAAGGAAGAGCATGCCGTATATAAGCGCCTGCCTCCCCTGCTCACCGCAAAACCAATCCTGTACGCAATCAACGTCTCCGAAGAACAACTGGCCAACAGTGATCCGCGCGAAATCAAGAAAGAAATCGGCCTTACGGAAAACGAACAACTCGTGCTCATCTGTGCGAAAATCGAGGAAGAT
>Ga0265294_10000684_pt1 | contig 45758 bp, 55 predicted proteins | sample MunlanPumphouse3_FD_192504 | JGI IMG/M metagenome (GOLD analysis project Ga0265294, IMG submission 192504) | Groundwater microbial communities from a municipal landfill in Southern Ontario, Canada - Pumphouse #3 | ecosystem: Environmental > Aquatic > Deep subsurface > Groundwater | place...
ATATTCTGTGGTAGATGTCAACCTTGAAGACTGAGATAGACCGATTACGAAACGACCTACCGGAGTATTGCCGGAGGTTTGTCAAGATACGCCCAAAAACGGGAGGCCCCGCTGTCCCTTTCATATTTAATTCTGCACAACATCGTCTCCATGCATTTATCGAAGACTTACGCGCGGCAGGGAATTTGGTGCGTGTTTGTATAATCAAAAGTCGCCAGATGGGCAGCTCGACTTACGTGTGTTCTCGCTTTCTCCAAAGGGCTACGTTAAACCCCGGAACCAGCGTGTTCATCTTGTCCCACCTAGGAGATTCGACACAATATTTATTTGAGATGGTGAAGAGAATGTATAACAATCTCCCCGAACCCCTGAAACCGTTTGCAGAAAGGTCTAATCGAAAAGAATTAAAATTTGGAAAGATTGACTCTGAGTATGCACTTGGTACAGCGGGTTCGGCGGAGATTGGCCGGTCGATGAATCCTCATCTTCTACATCTCTCAGAATGCGCGTTCTTCCAAGACACGGACAATATATCTACTGGGTTGATGCAGGGTGTTGCGACAAGTCCGAACACGGAGATTATCGTAGAGTCTACAGCGAACGGTGTTAATAATATGTTTTATGAGTTATGTATGAAAGGTATTGACCCTAATAATTTTACAAGATATAAGACTATATTTTTACCATGGTATCTTCAAGAAGAGTATAGAGAGACCCCTCCGGCGAGATTCAAACCTACAAGCGAAGAAGAAGAGATGATGAACCTCTACTCCATCACTCTCGACCAGATCTTCTGGCGGAGACGGAAACTTGAAGATGAATATAATAATGATTTATGGAAATTTAAACAAGAATACCCCACCACGATATTCGAAGCGTTCCAGTCTTCCGGTAACTCACTTCTCAAACCTGAATATGTGGAGACGGCGAGGAAATCACAGGCGTTTCTCGATACGTCAGCGCCGATGGTTATGGGCGTAGACGGGGCGGGTGAGGGAGCGGACAGTACGGGTATCGTAGTTAGACAAGGACGGAGGATTGTTGAATATGAAGTATATCCTGAACCAGTAAGGCCGATGCGACTAGCTGGCATAATTGCCAGAAAAATAGACACTCTCGGTCTCGACATGGTCTTTCTGGACGTAGCCTATGGTTATGGTTGTAGGGATAGACTGGCTGAGATGGGGTACGGAGCCAAGACAATGACAATTCATTTCGGGTCTGCCCCTCTCATGCCAGAACTCTATAAAAATAAAAGAGCGCAGATGTATGGGTTTATGAAAGATTGGTTTGAGGAAGGCGGGGCGAGTATACCGGACGAAGACGTATTCGTGAAAGACCTTATGATGATACCCGGGTTTATGGTAGGCGGGTCGAGAGGTCTTCTACAACTGCCGTCGAAAGATGACATACGAAAAGACAACGGTGGTCACTCACCAAATATCGCGGACGCGTTAGCCCTTACGTTTTCGTTCCCAATAATAGCGAGAAGCGTGAAGTCGAACCTGAGTACAGCGGATATAGACGCGGTTCGCGCTAAGAGTCCTCTCAAAAGTAGAAGACTCGCCCAGTCGTTTGTTTCGAGAAAGAGGACTTTAGATAGACAACCAAGTGAGTTTTACGTAAGATGAACTACATAATTCGTGAAGCGACAGAATCCGATATCCCGAGAGCGTTGGAACTTGTACATGAGTTCCATGACGAAGCGTTGAACAAGATGAGTATGATATGCAACGACGACGTAGCGAAAGAGTTAATGCCTAAACTCGTAGATACGACATTGGTTTTAGAGGTGGACGGATTAGTGGTAGGTTTAATAACAGGGTTTATCACCAATTACTTTGTAGGGGTCGAACCACTCTTTCAAGAACTTATGTGGTTCGTGAGCAAGAAGTACAGACGGTACGGTATAAAGTTGTTAGAAGCACTTGAGAACAAGTGCCGGAACGCGGGGATAAAACAGATAGTCGCGGGATATATGGGGGACAGAAAAGTAAAATCGTTTGATAAATTGTTTACAGCGAAGGGGTATCAGTTACAAGAAGTTCAGTATTTAAAAAATCTTTAGGGGAGGTAGCAACTGCTTCGGATAACTAAACAAAATCAGTCAAAATCGGTTAAATTAGCTTGACAAATTTATTTCTTTGAACCGCTTGATGAGGAGATGACTGTTTCCGAGTTACAAGAGCTTATGAATGAGAACGAGAAGTTTCTTTTGGGGGAGATTCAGAAGATGAAGAAAGAACAAATCACGGAGGGCTCCGTGATTGACAAGAAAGGAGAATAGAAATGGAAAGAGATGTAGAGATAAAAGGGAAAAAAGTTTTATGCGAAGTGCGTCCTCCTGAAAAAGCATTTTTCGGGAGGTCAGCTCATGGACGCTCGACAAAAATTGTTGTTTGTCCTTTTTGTAAAGAAGAAACAGAAGTTTACATTTGGTCATTTGCTGGACGTGGAAAGAAGTGCGAGTGTGGAGCACAATTATCTGATTGGCATTGCTATAAACCAAAGGGAAATAATGGATAATTTACATATCACAAGAGATAAAGAAAAGATAATTATTCATCTCTGTGCAGACATCGGGAGTGATACAAAGCCATACAAAGATGCTGGATATAATGTATGGTGTATAGGTAAAAATTTCGGCGTTGAAAATTTTAATGGCTCAAAAAATGTTTATGGGATTGTTGCAAACCCTGTTTGCACTGAATTTAGCATAGCAACAGGGTTTGATAAAAAAAGAGATTATGAAAAAGGAATGTTTCTTGTGAATCATTGTTTAAGGATAATTGATGAGTGTGGGAAGGAAAATCTGAAGTTCTGGGTTATAGAAAATCCTGCGACAGGGAAACTAAAAGATTTCTTAGGCAATCCGAATTATGTATATGAGCCGTGGTGGTATGGCGACCCGTGGACAAAGAAAACTGCTTTATGGGGGAAATTTAATATACCGCAAAGGAAATATTTTAGGTGGGAAGATGTGCCAAAAAACCCTAATTTATATGTGCGTCCTCGTCGGGGGAAGCCGTCTATGGCGTTTCTGCATAAGTCCGCAAAAAAGCATATTAGGGAATTTAAAGATTTTACTGTGGAAGATGATATGTCGTTTAGGTCGTTATGTCCTCAGGGTTTCGCTAATGCATTTTTCGGGGTGAATAGATAATGATTTGTGAAATTTGTAAATATTGTGTTAGATATTATAAAGGCAAAAACAAAAAATATGCTTGTTTGAAAATGGCTTTTTGTGAAAATCCAAAATTACCAAAAGATAATTATGTGCGTGGAAAACCACATAAATGGATAGAAACATATAGACTGTCTTTAAAAATTGTTACTAAACCAAGATGGTGTCCAAGAAATGATTCTAAAAACAACAGAAGCAAGTAAGTATATCGGCGTAAGCATAAACACAATCAAGACGCTTGCCAATAATGGAAAGATAAAATCTTTCAAGACTACTGGCGGGCATAGGCGTTTTATGCAAGAGGACTTGGATTCGTTCACTGGCAAAGTCGCTATTCAGCCAGAGAAACTTACCGTTGTTTACGCCAGAGGTTCTACCCACAAGCAGAAAGAAAACCTTGAAAGGCAAAAAGACAGGCTAAGGAAACACGCTGAGAACAAAGGCTATAAATATATGCTTATTGATGAGATAGCCAGTGGTATTAATGAGAAGCGGAAAGGCTTACACAAGGTCATAAACCTTATATTTGAAGGCAAAGTTGAACGTGTTTTGATTGAGTATAAGGACAGGCTTGCTCGGTTCGGGTATGAGTATTTATGGGCGATATTCCGCAACTTGGGTATCAAGGTGGAGATAATCCAAGACAAGACGCAGAAGTATGAAGAAGAATTGGCAGAGGATATTATGAAGATTTTAACCTGCTATTCAGCCAGATATTATGGTGCAAGAGGCGGGCGAAAAAAGAAAAATAAGGCAGAAAATGAGCCTGTCGATTCTAATGCAATTTAAAAAGGAGGACGAGATGAGAGTACACACACATTTTGTTAGGCGGAGCGCAGGAAGGAAGAGGAATTTTATGGTGTCGAGTACAACCGCGGCGATCATAGGGGCGACAGTTATAGGCGCAGGGCTTGGTGTTAGAGCGGCGGCTTCAGGGGCTTTTGGAAGAAAGAAAAAAGATTCGTCCTCTGCCCCGAAAATGGATATGGGTACAGGGGCGTTATCTGAAGGCGAAGCCCAGACAGCAGCGAAGAAGAGACTATTTAGGGCAGGAGTTATTGCGACATCTCCTACCGGACTTGGGAGTGGCGAAACACTCGGCACAACGAAACTGAGATAGGAGGGTATAATGGAACAGACACTTCTCGCTCCGTCTGCAAAACTGGAGCGACTTAAAAGAGAACGAGACGGGCATCAACAGGCGAAGATAAATTTCAACAACCAGTATGCGGCTTTGTCTCAGTATTTCTACCAGATAAAACAGAGTTTCAATCCATATACCCCACAGGTCGTTCAGGGTGATTTCGAGAACGACGGGGCTATCAATGATAATATTGGTAGTAAATGCGCGACAGCGATGGCATCCGCGATAATGGGGATGGTGTGGAAGAACGAGGCAGGAACATTTCGTTTTGTGCCCTCTAAGGCCGTCACATTGAACGAACAGTCGAAAGCGTATTTCGGGCGAATAAATGCTGATACAGCGATGTTCTTTGAACGACCGAAATCGAGGTTCGTATCATCTCTTTTCAAGACTATACTTGAGTCAGTTATATATGGCACGTCTGGGATGATAGTTCAGAGCGGCGGGTATGCCAACCCTCTTAAGTTCTATAATAAATCAGTATTATCTTTTTATATTGGTTATGATAAAGAGGGCGAGATAAATGCCATATTTATAGATTACAATATATCCGCCCAGGAACTGTACGATAAGTACGGAGCGCTTGCCGGCTCGTCAGTACAACAGGCGATATCGGCGAACAACATTAACCAGAGGTTTGTGGTCACTGAAGCTATCAAACCAAGACGTGGGGCGAAAGCGGAGAAAGGGAAACTTGCCATGCCCTTCTCGTCAGATATGTTTATGCCCCTTGAGAATATATATCTTGAGGAAGGCGGGTATGAGTCACTACCACTTAAAGTTCTCTTCTATGATAAACTTGAGTACGAGGCGTACGGTAGAGGGAAAGGGATGGAAGCTCTGCCGACAGTCGTTCAGGCGAACATCTGTACTGAGATACTGGCGGTAGGCGGGGAACTTACAGCACAGCCGGCTATGGGGATGTACGATAATGGGTCACTCGCTGGTCTTGCGGTAGATTTTTCAGCAGGGGCGCTCAATGTGTTTAACGTAGCAGGAACTATACCCACCGAGAAACCTATATTTCCTCTTTTCACAGTGGGGGATTTGCGGGTAATGGCAGAGTGGCTTGGCGTTCTGAAAGGCGAGATAAAAGAGTATTTCCTTCTCGACAAACTCTACGACCTCAACCAACAACAGCGTATGACACTGGGAGAGGCGATGATACGAGAGGCGATACGGTCAGACTCTCTCACGCCTGTATTCACTCAGATACTCGCGTTTCTTGAGGACGTGTTGTCGAGAGCAGTGGATATAATGTTTGGTATGGGGCTGATGGGAGTCAAGGATCCGAACGACACGAACGACCCATTGGTACAGGCACTACTCAGTAATGGGTTTGAGCCTTTCGCCATACCGAAAGACGTACTCACAGTTCAGATGAGCGGACTGGACTGGTATGATATAGAGTTCATCAACCCGGCGTCAAGGATAATGAACACCGAGGAACTTCAGAGCACACTTAAGTTCATCGAGATAATGGGGACACTGGGCGGGGTAAGCCCGGACTTTATCGATGTCATAGACCCAGACGGGACGGCGGAGAAACTGAAGGAACTTACAGCGACAGATACGGTTGTTACAAGAACAATGGACGAGAGAAAGAGAATAAGAGACGCGAGAGCGGAGATGCAGGGACAGTTAGCAATGCTAGAGGCGCAGCTTAAACAGGCACAGGCAAACCAGATGAACTCACAGGCGGCGGCTTCACAGTCGAATGCGGTAAAGTCCATGAGTGATTCTGGCGGGGTGATGTAAAACAGGAGGTAAACCACATGACAGAAATGCCAGACGAAGTAAAAAAAGTGTTCAGTAAGAAGAATCTGTTGGAGAAACAACGGGCGCAGAAAGAAGAGTACGACAAAAAAATCGCAGAGTTAAGACAGACGATGAGACTTCTCGCTGAGAGCGAGAGTGGTCTTAGGTTCTTAAGGTATCTGTTTATTCTCTGCGGGGGAGACAGCGCGACGTTAAGACGTACGTCTGAGGGCGTTATAGACAAAGACGAAACTCTCGTTACTCTCGGTATTAAAGCGATATGGGAAAAGATAAGATTTGATATGGACAGTGAAACTCTCAAGAAGGTTGAAAGACACCTTTGGGAGGACAACCAGTAAAAAGGAGAAAACACATGACAGACGACCAGAAACAGGACGACCAGAAACAGGACGACCAGAAACAGGACGACCAGAAACAGGATGACCAGAAACAGGGTGACCAGAAACAGGACAGCCAGAAACAGGGTGACCAGAAACAGGACAGTCAAGGAACCAAACGTATTGGTGACCTCGACTTAAAGGTACCCGACGAGTTCAAAGAAGAGGCGTGGGCGAAGGACATCAAGACCCATGAAGACGTATGGAAGAAACTCGCAGGGGCGCAAAAACTTATTGGCAAGAAAGGTATTATCCCCCCAGGTAAAGACGCGTCAAAAGAAGAATGGGATGCGCACTACAAAGCGTTAGGTAGACCTGAAACACCGGAAGGGTATGAGTTCAAGAACATCGATGCCCTAAAAGAAATCGAACGAAATCCCACACTCGATAATGGTATTAAACAGATCCTTCACAAGTACAACGTACCGAAAGAAGCAGCGGAAGGTATCGTTCGTGACTACGAAAATCTGATTTACGAATTCAAGAAACCAGAACTCGAAAAGATGACGAAGACCGAGAAAGAGTTTCAGAACCTTACGAAAGAAGTATTAGGCAGTGAACGGGATTCGACAATAAGTGCGTTCAAAGAGATAATGCGAGAAAGCCTTGGGGATAAGGCCTTTCTTGCCTCGAAACTCGAAGGACTCGATAACGACGCGTTAATGCCTCTAATTGTATTCAGTAAGAACCTTCACGATAAATATGTGGGGGAGAATAAAATTAAAGTTAATAACAATAGTGTAGGGGATATGACCGGCGATTTGCGTAGTGACTTCCAAACTTTGTCACAGAGGAAACTCGCTTTGAAACTAGACAAGAACGTCCCTGAACACATAAAAGCGCAGAGAATAGAGGTTATCAACAAGCAGATGATGAAGTTAGGCGAACAGGCTCAAGAGAAGAATATAAATTTATTTTAGTAGTAGACTTGACTTTTAGTTCTTTATAATGTATCTTTTGTAGTGTCAAAGAACTACGTCCGTACAAGTGTCGGGTATCAGCCTAGCTGTCCGTACCAAGAAGACGGGTATCGTAGAGCGTAAAACACTTTACTTTAAACCGTTCAACAAGGGAGGACACAATGGCGAGAAACGATTATGCGGGCGTGGAAACCGTCCTAAAAGATGATTACCTCGGTAATCTGTTAAAAATTCCACAACAGAGAGAAACAAGACTTTTCAACGGTTTTTCAAACGTAACTGTTGAAGGAAAACAGATGTACATAGATGGTATCGCTCCTGTAGACTACAGGATAGATAACGCCTACAACGCGATTTCACAGGGAACTGCGGCCAACTTCTTCCGCAGAAAACTCACCACGGATAGGATGATAATCGAAGTGGACTATGACGAACACTGGTTCAGAAAGACTACTTCCTCGAATCCTTCTGCTCTCATAACACAGGAAATGATGAACGCTTCTTACCGGTTCTTGGATAAGGTCGGCATAAACAGTATGTTCGCCAATGTGTTTTACGGGGAAAAAGGTGACACGGCTCTCACTTTCGCAAACGATAATGGTATCACTATCGACGCGACAGGCGGTATAACGATAGACCTTCTCAGGAAGATAAACCATAGGTTTACTGGTACTGAGGTTATAAGCCCGAACGGTATGGCCAATGTCAAGTTCGTCATAACTGAAGACGAACAGTACGATATGGGCGGAATCACTCAGCTCACTTCGTGGCAGTTCCAGGCTGTATATCCGCAGATGGCTTCAGGTGCGGCGAACGAGTCTGGGTTCGGAAGACAGCTCGGTATGATAAACGTAACTTTCGGTGCGCAGGCTGAAACAGGGGCTATGCTTAACGACAACGGCGACGGAACAAGATATTGCGCCGCTCTCGCTAACGACGCTCTTGTGTATGGTATGGATACCGATGGTATCAACTTCGAGATCATACCTCTGAAAGAGTCCAGAATATCGACGGTAAGACTTCGTCTTACTATGACTGCCGGCTGTGTGAGGACGAACGGGATGAAGGTCATCAAGTTCTCCACCACGATGAAAGATCCTGCGGTGTTCTATTGATCCTAACCGGAAACTAAGGAGGGACGAAAATGGCTAATAACGAATACGACCTCACGTTTAAAAAGTTCTCCGAGTTAGACGCGGGTAGCGCGGCGGCGACGACCAGTGATAAGTTCATTATGTCTGACGTGTCTGACGATGGTAAAGTCGTCACAAGGACAATTAATGATATAGTGAATCTTGTCACGGAAAGCGACCCGAACATAACCGCGAGAACAGTGTACGTGAATGTGACTCTCGCAGAGCTGAAAGCCGGGAAGACCTTGTTAGCTGCGGCAGCGGATAAAGACATCGTTATAACGGACATAAATGTTACGTGTAACGGTGCTTTTACGACGCTGACGTCAGCAGACATACAGGCAGCGGGCGATACTCCCACGGAAATATTCTCCATGGCACAGGCACAGATGACCGATGGAGCGATATTGTTCAAAGGCGAAACAGGGGTCACTCTTGGCGCTGGTTTTAACGCTCGGACATCTACTGCGATAAACATAGTGAACACAGGAACTGATGCGGAGGGAGGAACGTCTCTCGACATATCAATATCGTACTTACAAGTAACCCCGCTTACATAAGCGGATAGGAGGATAAAATGGCTAATACAGTAAGAGACCTTTCTCTGTACAAAAGTACGGACGGCACACCGAATCACGGTATCATATACTCTGGTTCGGACGCGATAGATATAATCCAGAAGTTCACAATAACGGACGAAACAGACGCAGCTTCGATAATTCGTCTCTGCGAAATACCGTCTAATTTTGTGTTGGAATCTGGCAGTATAGCCTATGACGGCGTACCCACTACAGGTACAATAGATGTAGGACTGTATGAAACGGAAGAACATGGTGGAGGAGCTATAGACGTCGATGCGTTTATAGACGGGCAGGCTATAACTACCGCCGGTTCAACCAGTCTTCTGGCGGCTGTTGCAATAGGTAACCTCGACAAGACCATATACGAACTGGCTCAGACACTTGGGTCTTCAAGAGACGATGTGTCTTCGTCCAGACAGGCCTATGTTCTTGCCATAACTACTACGGTAGTTCTGGACGCTGATTGCGTATGTGTTCTGAAGGCAAGGCTCGTTCGCAAGTCGTAGTTCTGAAATATGGGAGAGGGTTCACTGTCATGTGGAGTGGAGGGTGTAAAAACCCTTCACTCTCTCCCTTAAAAGGAGGATAGGATGTCCGCTTCGATAGCACCCACAGAAATAGTCAACCTCACTCTTGACCTCATAAAGACAGAGAATATCAACGACATAACTATCCCAGATGATGATAAGATAAGTGCGGTCTGTGCAAGATGGTGGGACGACACCCGGCAGGAATGCCAGGAAGGGTTCCCATGGGTCTTCTCGTCAACTCGCGCGGCGATACCACTTAATGCAGACGCCCCTGATTTCGGGTTCACAGACGCCTACGTTCTTCCGAACGGTTATCTGTCCTTAAACTTTATCAACTACCAACACATACCCCTCTCTCAGTGGAACTATACGATAGAGGACGGGAACATACATATTGATAATGGCGAGGCGTACAGTCTCTTTATCGGGTATGTCTTCGACCAGACAGACGTATCGAAGTGGTCGCCTTCTTTCAAATTCTTTGTTGCCGCGTCTTTGGGCGAGAAAGTCGTGTATAAACTTACGGGTAACGTCAGTCTTCAGAAACGTATGGCTGAGGTGAAACAGAGAGAACAGATAAACGCTCAAGCAAAGAACGGTAAAGTAAACCCGCCCATAGCGTATAGGCAGAGCAGGATGCTTAATGCGAGAAGGGTATTCGGAGGCGCTGCCCGGTCTCCATTAGGGAGACCTTATGGCCGAGCTTAACGCACCTTTTTATGATTTTCGTTCAGGCGTCTTAACTCTCAAAGTTAAAGACCGCCCCAACCTCGACCTCTATAAAAGCGGTATTCTCGTAGGAGATAACTGGCTTACCCAAACTCATGGCCCACAAGAGTTTCGCCCTGGTTTTATATACTCACGACCTACAAGACGTAACAAGATTCCGTTCTTCATAACATTCTCATTCGATGATAATGAGGCGTACGTTCTTGAATTTACAGAATACTATATGCGTATTCACACGAATGAGGGCGTAGTCACAGAAACAGCGAAAGCGATAACTGATGTGTCCAACGCAGATCCGTGCGTTATTACGAGTACAGCTCATGGGTTTGTCGATGGGGACGAAGTGTACATCGAAGATGTTGAGGGTACAACAGACCTTAATGGGCAGTTCTATATAGTTACTCGTCTAACGGCTGATACGTTTTCTATAGCTAACCTTGACGAAGACGATATTGATTCGACCGGATATGGTGTGTACACAGCAGGCGGTAGCGCGGCGAGGGTGTACGAGATAGTAACACCATATAAAGAGGTTGACCTTAGAGGGCTGAAAGCCGCAGGTAAAGCGGACTTAATGTATATAGACCACCCTCTGTACGCTCCGAGGAAACTTGTGCGTAATGGGCTTACGGATTGGACACTGGACATATATACAAGAACGAATGACCCTTTTGACCAGAAGGTGATTACGGGGATAACAGCGGCAAATCCCGGTGTAGTAACTGCTACTGGCCATGGTTTTGTAGACGATGATGTGGTTATAATCGAAGACGTTACGGGCATGACGGAGGTCAATGGAAACGAGTATACAGTCAAAAGATTGACCGCGGATACGTTCTCCATAGTGGACACCTCTGGTTTTACGGCATACGTATCGGGCGGTATTGTGGCGAAGAAAGGTAACTACCCTGCGACAGTAGGGTTCTATGGTGGTCGGTGTTTACACGGTGGGAGTAAGAACGACCCCGATATTTTACACGGGAGTCGTAGCCCCAACCTCACAACCGGGGCGAATAGATTTGAAGATTTTACGGTAGGGGCGGATGCTGACCATGCTATAGTGTTCCCTCTCACTTCCGCTTCGCCTTCATCTGTGGATAGGATAAGGTTCTTTATGGGTACACGTCAGTTTCTCGCGGTCGGTACTTATGCTGGTATGCTCAAGGTAAATGGAGGGTCAGATTCAGTACCTCTCTCCGGCACAGCTATCGAGTCTTTCCCTGTGGATTCTTATGGGGTGGCTGATATGATGCCTGTGTCTTTCGGTACGGACATACTCTATGTTCAACGTGGTGGGTCGACATTATTCAGTTTCAAATACAATTTAATGAGTGACGGATTTGAGTCATCTGACGAGACCATACAATCCGACGAGATAGCATTAGGCGTAATGAACCAACTCGCTTACGTACAAGGCAAACCCAATCGTATCTGGGCAAGTATGGAAGACGGGAAACTACTTTCACTCACGTATAACAAGGGCGAGGACGTATCAGGGTGGAACACTCATCGACTGGCAGACGGCGGCAAGGTTCTCACGATAGCTGCTGAACCACAGAACGATAAAGAGTTCAGACTGTGGGTAGCGGTTGAGAGGGAGATAGACGGAGTAGTGCGTAGATACATAGAGTATTCTGCAAAGAACCCGAGGATACCCGAACGTGATGAGTTCTTTACAGATACTGACGAGGATGCTAAAGAGTTGGACGAACAGAGGTATTTCAACCTATTATTCGAGGCGCAGAAAAGACAGGTTCATTTAGATAGTGCTTTGATACTCGACACTACGCAGGACGAACAGATAACTCCTGCGGCGACTACCGGCGATGAAGTTCTTTTCACTACACTCAACCCTGTGTTCCAAGCTACAGACATTGGTAGATGGATAAGAGTCAAACATATAACGGGTACAGAAGAAGGCGTAGCAGAAATCATAGAGTATGTAGACACAGAAAATGTAAAATGTAGGATACTAAAAGACTTCATATCAACAGACGCTATCCCTTCAGGTGGGTGGTATTTCACACAGGATTCAGTAGAAGGTCTTGGGCATTTAGAGGGCAAGACAGTTAAAGTTGTGGCAGACGGTGGTTTAGACTCTGACAAGACCGTGGTAGACGGGGCGATAGATTTTGATGCTCAGACATCATACGCAATTATAGGTCTTGGGTATTTTGGCAGGCTAAAGACTATGCCTATTGAATTGTTACTCACTTCCGGTATTACGCCCGGGAAAACAAAGACAGTGAACAAACTCAAGTTAATGTTTCGTAATACTTTGGGCGTATCGTATGGATATGACCCGTACAATTTACAGAGAATACCGTTCCGCCGAGGGGGAGAGTTTACTGATAGACCTACACGTCTTTTCAACGGAGTTAAAGAAGTACCAGGATTTGATGTGTGGGACGACCAAAGAAGCATGTGGATAATTCAGACTACTCCGTACCCTTGCACGATCAACGCGATGGTAGCGGACGTAGAAGTGGAGTTTTAGGAGGCTAATGGGTATTTATAATCCTGGGTATACCAGTAGTATGGAGAAATTTAGGTATCAGCCTACGGGGGGAACAGGTGGTAAGTTAGACTTTAACTATTTCTATTCTCCGTCCAATACCACTAAAGGTATTGGTAGTGGTTCGACCACGACAAGAGGGTTCTCTTTCTCGCCCACTATGGGCGGTATGATAAAAGGGGTAGGGAGTATATACGGTGGTATTTCCGCTTTCAACTCAAGTCGTGAGGTAGCAAGTGACTTAAGATTTCAGGGAAATATTGCTATGCAAGAGTCTTTCCGAACAGCCGCTATTATCCGTGAGGAAGGGCAGAAGTTCGCCGCGCAGCAGTCTTTACAGTATATAGGGTCGGGGGTACAACTCGGTGGTTCAGCCCTTGTCACCCTCGCTCAGACAAAGAAATACGCTGAAACTGAGGCAAAGGCAACAGAGGCTAAGGGTAGGGCGGTACAGTATCTATCTGAGAAACAGGCAAGACTTAAAGAAGACGAGGGCAGGGCGGCAATGGTGAGTGGGATTTTAGGTGGTATTGGGAGTATATTAGGGGGATAAATGGGTAAGATAAACGAATACCAAAGACAACAGTTAGCGTCATCAGTAGTAGGCGTGGCGGGCGAGAATAAGTCTGGGCAGATAATAGCGCAGGGTGTTCAGGCTCTTGGTGCGGGTGTGTCGGCTATGGAACAGGAACACAAGAAACGTATGAAGGTGTACGATGACTTAGCCGCTAACAATGCCCTTATGAAATGGAGTGTTCAGATGGCTGAGGTCGACCAACAGCTTCAAAGGCAGTATGCTGACAACCCTAAAGGGTATAGCACAGCGCTTATGACTAAGGCACAAGAGCTGATGTCTTTAGATGCCGAAGGGATACAGAGACCTGAAGTAAAACAGGCATTTCTTGGTGGGGCAACCACGGCATCAAAACAACTTGGCGTTGCGGCTATAGGGTGGGAGTATGCTAAACTTGAAGAGAACGCTTTGTTTGACCTTAAAGATGGTCTTGAAACCGCTGTCCTTGCAGCAGGGAGAGGCGGCGGAGTTAACGCTGTAATTAATAGTGCTATAGCTGTTAGTGACACCATAGATGTAGCTGCGCCTTTGATAAGCCCAAAAGACAAGAATGAACTCGAACGTGAATACCACCAGAAGGCGCTCCTCGCTGTTGTGGCGCAAGATATAGGGAACGATCCGTACAATACTGGGAAAGCGTTATTGGAAGGAAAGTATGATAACATAATGGTCGATACGTCAGACGGGCGTAAGGTTAGAGTTCCTCTCGACAACAAAGACAAGCAGAAGTTCATGGAGGACGCGCAGAAAGCAGAACTAAAGCAGGGTGTTCAGAAACAGTTTACCCAAATATTTCAAGCGAATGACGCCAGTCAGAAGTATACAGAAGGATACTTTAACAACGAGATAACGGTAGGTGATATAGAGAAAGAGCTTGTTCGGGCTAAGTTTCCGGGTAGCGGAGCAGATAAAGCCTATATCGATAATATTGAGGCTCTTCTGGCTGTGGCTCTTGACAAGAGGACGTCATCAGCCAAAGACGACCCTATTCTTGTTGACGCAATACAGCAGAAGTTTTTCGATTTGTCGGGTGAGGTTGGGGCAATAGAGAAGAAACTTACGGCAAAACCAGGGTCTGCGAAAGCGAAAAGGGAATCAGCGGCTCTTGTGTCTGACCTACTCGGACTACGAACTGAAGCTGCTAACCTCCATGCGAAAGGGCTTATGCGGAGAGAAACGTGGCAAGCGATGGAGCGAACTTTCTCTAATGTTCTTTCTATCGGTCTTGCGGCTCAGGAAGGTATGGGTAGGGGGCTTATTCGTTATAGAGACCCTTACGGGTCACATTATGCTGAGATGAATAAGGTTGTGGCAAACATGGCTAACCTCAACCCCAATCAACGACAAGATGCTAAGATCCGAGCGGCGAACTATTTTATGGAGAATGTTGTGGCAATGCGTGAGGCTACACAAACCGGTGAACTTACACCAGCGCAGTATGATGCGGCAAGAGAGAATGCCCTGAAAGATATAAGACGTATATACGCCCCCGAGTATCAAGGGCTTAAAGTGGGGGACATGTATAAAGGCAGAAAGATAACGGAGATAGGTGAGGATGGCATTCCTCGCGTGGCTTTAACAAACGATGTGTCAGCGTTATTACAAAATAGGAACTGATGATGGAAACTATTTCGGTAGAAGAACTAGATAGACTTGAGAGCGCGCAGGGGAAAGTTACTCCCGTGTCTTCCGGCGTCACGCCTGAAGTGGCTGACCGTCTGTCTACTGTTTCTATGGTTGACCGAGATAACCCCGATAAAGAGACTGTACGCCATAAAAATATGGCTACTTTCCTTGGTGAGAAATTGATGACCCCTACTTATCGGCGGCAAAGAGAACGGCTTGCTCAAGATACTGCGGGCAGTATGTATGCCAAACCTGAGATGGGTATTATTGATACGGTAGGGGAGTTTCTAAGGGATGTAGGGCATGCTTGGTATGAGAAGACGGATACTGCTATCAGAGATAGGCAAGCACAAGCAGAGGCTGAAGAGAAGATAGACGTTCCCAAGACTGTCCTCGGTAGTATAGGGTATCAGGCAAAAGAAGGGGAGTTTTCTCCCCTCGCAGAACGGCTTGTTCAGTATTTTAATATAGAGAACGAAACAGAGAAGAAAGGATTGAATACTCTTCTCAACCATAACGAAGGGCGGACATTAACCGACCTTAGAGATATGGTGGCAGAATCACTCGACCTCGTGAACCCAGACCGGCAGACGTCACCAACCATATTTGGGGACAGAGAGTACGACCCGATAGACGTACCTAACCTTATAGCAGAGAGTCTTTTGGCGTCAGGTGTAGGGTCGTTCATATCAGGTGAAGAAGGTATATCAGTAGCGTCCTCGGCATTCAATACTCTTGTGGATATTGTACAGAGAACAGGGGGTTTGGGTAGAGAGGAAGCACTCGAACTCACAGGTGAGTGGGTGTCTCAGGCAACGGTTATGGTCAGTCGGAACGCCGCTGAAATAGGTGAATTTACGACTGATGACCTAGTTAATGCACAGCGCCGGTCGGATCCTCGCGGTATTGTTATGAAACCTATAGACAATGTACTCACGAACGAACACTACCAGTCGGGAATAACCTATGCTCTTGCGAGAGGTGCGGCGTATGCTGAGTCGAGTATAATGAACAGGATAGGTACTTCTGTCCAACTTCTGAAAGAAGGTGGATGGCGTTTCGAGGGTTTGGATAATGTTGTACTCCACCCGGTACAACGTGAACTTATGGACAATGTGGTTAAGAAAGTCATATCAGGGTTTCCTGACGGACTGTTGACATATAAGGACGCTGAGGCTCTTGATAGGCTGATAGCTGAACTAAATCCGAGTACAGGATCTTGGGCGAAGTTTACTCCGGGTGTTGAGGAAACGAGAGCGTTCAGGTCACTCGAGGCAAGGAAGAAAGGTCTTGGTGCAAGTGTGGCTAACGAGGTGGCAGAGGCATCGTTCGACCTCTTCTGCTTTCTTACTGAGATGTCTGTCGTTCGTGGTATTGCTATGAAGACACCTCTTGGCGCGTACATAAGCGGTAAACCCGGAATGTCAGCAAGAATGGCTGAACGGTATATGCGGACAGCTCCTGGCGAACTTACCCATCTTACTGCGGATAAAGTCTTACGAATGACAACAGTTGCTAATACTCTTCGTAATGCTGCTTTCACGGGAGTTAATAGAGCGTTGTCAACCGCTGGCACGTTCAAAGATAAAATGGTGGCTGGTGGGCTTACCTTCCTCTATACAAGCACTCCTGCGACTACAGGTATGGCGCTCCATAAGGTAGGGTATACGGCAGATAACGTTCTCGTGCCTATTGCAGTAGATTTTCTTTCAAACACTATCATAACTACAGGCGTGTCTTACGTTCCTATGTATAATGAGTTTGGCGGGTTTACTGATGATTTTATAGTTAATGCGTCTGTGCAGATGATGCTTGACCTCGGCATGTCATTGTCTACCCGAGCTTTCTTACGTTCAGATAAAGTGACTGAGAGTGTGATAACGAGGGACAGGGAAGCATATAGAAGAGCTGTAGCATTAAAGAACGAAACGGTCGCAAAAGTATCGGAAGACGAGTACGTGTCTATAAAGGCGAAACAGCGTGCTAAACTCGAAAGCGTACAGGAAGTAATCGACCAGTGGCAGGAGAAGGTAGCACGGGAAGCTAAGGGAAAAAGAGCCGTTCCTGGTACGCCTGATGTGAATACTGATGATATTGAAGTCAGAGGGTATCGTGACCCTGAGGTATCGAGGTTTCGTAAACGTGAGATGAAGGATGCTCAGAGAATGGGCGAACTCTATAAACAACTTTCTGCCCTCATAGACAAACGGTCAGCACTAACTGACGAGATAAATAGATTAGAACAAGACGCCCAAGGTGCGAAGGGTAAGGTAGAGGGTGGGGTAGAGGCAAAAGACCCTAAAATCGCGGAACTCGAAAAACAAATCACTACAATACAAGGACAGGAAACGAAGATCCGTAATGAACTTGATGTGTTGGAACGTAAGGGCATACCTGACGCTACAGAGAAACCTGAACCCACCCCAGAGGGTGAGTCACAGGAACGCATAGATTCCCGCGCGAGACAACGGTTGCTCGCTACGCATAAGGAGCTTAATGACCTTGTTAAACAGGAGAAGGCTCTCAATGATGAGATAGAGAAGAAAGTTGCGGAGGGCAAGTCCGCTCGTAGTCTTGAGAAGAAACAGGACGACCTTCTCAATAAGATACGTAACCTCCAGATAGAACAAGAGGCTATGATGTTCACCGAAGGTACGCCTCGTGAAGTTACTCTCGAACAGTTCGAGAGGGCGCAACTTGACTCTATAGAGAAACAGATTAAACAGTTCAAAGCCGGACTTAAGGCGGGGGAACAACTCACTCGTAAAGACATACGGGCATTCCAAAGTTACGTTCAGTCTGTGGTTAAACTCGCTACAGGTCTTACGCCTAAACAGAAACTCGCCCTTACTCGTATGGCGAGTAAAGTAGGCAACAAAGAACAGTTAGACAAAACCCTCTCCGAGATTTGGATGAAGACAGACGAACTTAAGAAAGAGAACGAGAAGGAACTTTTTATAAAAGCGAGTGACCGTCTTCTTGAGAAGGCGAAAAAGAAAATAGAGAGTAAAGGATTTGACCCGGCAACAGCAGTGTTGTTTAGGGAAGCGATAAAGTTAAGGAAGAATCAAGCAACGGAACATACGAGTTTTGGGCAGTCAGCTCTTGAGATGGCTCTCTACGACATAACTATGCTTAACCGTTCTCACGACATTACAGCAGAGCAAGCTCGTGCTGTCTACAACGACCTCGAAGCAATCTATAACAATGGCGCGGCAACAAAAGAGGGAATGAAACAAAGAGAGAAAGCCCGAAACGAAACGCTAATTAAATCCGCTCTTGCGGACATACAGGGTGATGGGCCGGAACTCGTTGGTGGTACGGACGCTCAAGTTAAGGAAGGTCGGAAGGGAACGAGTCTCGCCCGCAAGATAATTCTTGGAAGCCAGAGATGGGGCAGTCTTATGATAGGCCTCGCTAACCGATCATCAGACCCTAAAGGCACATCTTTTATAGAACGGTTTACCGATATGTTTGCCGCTGAACGTCATGCTCAGATCGTCAGAAAAAACTATACTGACGATAAGATGGACATGTTCGGGCGTATATTCGGAACGAAGAATAAGAACGAAGTGCATGACAAAGTAACGAAAGACCTTCAGGATATGGTGAAAATAACTGTCGATATGGTCGTTAAAGACCCCGGCAGTAAAGAAGAGACTATCCACCCTAAGTCAGACGAAATAAGTAGAACTGTCGCAAGACAGAGGTGGATGGAATGGCAACAGCCTGAGGGCAAGAAAAGACTTCAGAAGAGAAGTGGGTACACTGAGAAGACGATGGAACAGATAGAGGACTTTCTGACCGCTCAGGATTACGACCTTATGAGAGAACTCCGAATTGCCTATGACCGTATGTACGCAGACGTCAATGTGGTATACCGAGAAGTTCAAGGGGTAGATTTACCTTATAGGGCAAACTACTCTCCCTTTGTTCCTATGCGAATGTCTGATAAAGAAGTTGAACTCAATGTGTTGGAACAGTTACACGTGGACGCGGGAAAGAAAGTTACTGTCGGGGGTAAATCTTTCTTAAAAGAGATAGGCGACATTTCTCGTCTTGACACTATAGGTGATGTGTTTTTATACGATAGGTATGTCGCCGATATGTCACATTACATAGGGTTTGCTAAAACCCTTAAGGATGTGAATACTATATTTAACGACAGTCGTATTCAAGAGGCTATTGTCAGACGTGACGGACAGAAGGTACTCGATACCATACGTGTTCACATAAACACTTTGTCTAGGGGTAAACTTGAGGCTTCGCTTAATGGTTTGTTTTCGGGTGTGCATAGATATATATCCCGGTGGTATATAGCAACGCTAGGTCTTGATGCCAAACGTATAGCCATACAGCTTCTCTCCGCCGGTCTTTATCTGACTGAGATGTCGGGGAAAGAGTTTGTTACAGGTATGTTGGATTTACCTCGGGCGTACGCAACAGGAGAGATTGAGGTCATTACGAAAAACCCCTACATGTTAGACAGGGGCGTGAACCCTACAAGAGATATGAAGATGGCGTTAGACGCCATAGCTGAACAGCAGAGTGTGTTCCAGAGAAAGTTTATAGACAACCCTCGTCTTAATGATATAGCAATGGTTATGCTTAAAGCGGGAGATAGAGGGGCGATCATAATGGGCGCTTGGGGTCTGTACAAACATTACACAGAGAAGATGGGTCTGCAGGGGGCAGACGCTCTTGATAAGGTCTTGAGGTTCGTGAACGACTCACAGCAGTCAAAAGACCTTTCACAAATGTCGGCTATACTGATGGATGGTAGTCCTCTTGTGAGGGCATTCACGATGTATGTTCACACACCACAACAGTACCTTAATAACTTGTGGGACGCTCTTGTGAGCCGCGGAAGAATGGGTAACGGTCAACTCGCAAAAACTATCGTAGCATATATGGGTATGTCGTTGAGTTATTCAGTGATTCAAAACGCAGGTAAAATATCACTGACTTCTGCTACTGTCTCTCTCTTAGCCGGCCCCGTTGCTAATGGGATACCTTTTATAAGAGATGTAGTGCCGCCCATAGTGGCAGCGGTATTTGCCCAAATATATGGAGAGAAACAGGGGGCGTCGTTCTCGTACTCTCCTATTCAGAACTTTTCACAAGACGTGGTGTCAGTAATCAACACAGCTATGGAGATGGCTGAGTATGGTGTTGACGCGGATACTACGATAGACTTAGCAAGAAGTTTAGGTGAGATGTCGGCACCGTTTACGGGTGCGTTAGGCGCAGGAATAAAGGCTACATCTAACGTGGCAAAAGGTATACAGCACTACGTCGATTATGACGACATTGGATATATGCTTATGAAGTTCGCGGGGTATACGGACTCTCAATTAAAGGACTAAGGAAGATGTAATAAGGAGGACGAAATGGCTATAAACAGTACAGACACTAAAATAAAAACAAGTGGTGACGGGGCAACGCTTACGTTCTCCTTCCCTTTCAAAATCTTCCAGAACACTGATATTGTGGTTCAGAAGATAGATAAGGACACCGATGTCGCTACCACGTTGACTTTAGGTACAGACTACACCGTGTCCATCAACACAGTTACTGAGGGCGGTACGATCACAATAGACGCGGGTGAGACACCCTCTGCTGACGAATGGGTATTCATCTACTCCAATCTCCCTTTCACCCAGACGGTCGTACTTCCTACTGACGGTGCGTTCCGAGAGATAAGCGTGAGTAATGGTATGGACAGATTGTGCCGGCTTATACAACAGGTTAAAGAGAGAGCTGATAGAGCAGTCGTTCAAAGAGCGGACGTGACAGCGGTTGATATAATCATACCCGAACCTGAGTCATTGAAACTCTTAGGGTGGAACGAGGCAGGTACGAGTTTAGAGAACAAAGTGCCTGTAGACGCTGACGTTGTGACAGCGGCACAAGAAGCATTAGAACAAGCAGAGGAAGCACAAGCGGCAGCGGAGGAAGCGAGGGACGCGGCAGAGGAAGCGAGGGACGCGGCAGAGGTTGTAGCGGGGTGGGAAGTTGCGTCACAGGCGGAGGCTGAAACCGGGGCCGACAATATCAAAGTTATGACACCGTTACGGGTGAAACAGAGCGTGTTGGCGAACGAACAACACCTCATCGTCAACGACACCAAACCCAACAACACCGCCGGCGGAACATTTACAAGTGGAGCTTGGCGGACAAGAGATTTAAATACGGAAGTTTATAATACGATAAGTGGAGCGTTATTGGGAGCAGCAGGAGATGTTCTATTACTTCACATGGACGGCTCTGACAGTGGTACAACTTTTACTGACGCATATTCGCGACATACTATAACAGCACAAGCTGATGCACAAACAAAAACGGCTGTTAAGAAATTTGGTACCGCGAGTGCTTATTTTGACGGAACAGGCGATTATTTAACCATTCCTAATTCTGAAGATTTTAATTTTGGCACAGCGGATTTTACAATAGATATGTGGGTTCGGTTTGCTGAATTTTCAAGTGGTGCTTATGGTTTATTTAGCACAAGTGGTGTTTATACGGATGGGATAACTATAGTCGCTAGTGCTACGGGTAGTTCTTTGAGTGTGTATTTTGAAGGTGCTGATAAAACTTTTGCGTGGTCACCAGTAGTTGATACTTGGTATCATGTTGCTTTAACGAGAAGCGGAACAAGTGTCAAGGCTTTTATAGACGGCACCCAGATAGGGTCAGAACAAACTGTTTCGACTGAAATACACACTTCTAATAATGTTAGTATTGGAGGTTACTATGGAAGTACACTAAAATATTTTAATGGATATATAGACGAGTTGCGAATATCTAAAGGGGTAGCTCGCTGGACTGAAAACTTTACACCAGAAGTAGTCGCCTATGACGCTGACGATGAATATACCCTGAACGCCATAAATCTCCCTGCTGGAACATACCTTATCAACGCTTCTGCTCCGGGGCATAACATCACTCAGCACAAGGCAAAGCTCTATAATGTAACTGATAGTGAGGATACCTTAATAGGGTGTGTTCACTATCAGAATAACCATATGTCAAGAGCGATAATACAAGGGGCGTTCACGATAACAGGAGCAAAGGTTTTTGAGATACGGCATTATTGCTCTAATACTGTGGCAACACAAGGGTTTGGATACGAGTACAATATCGGAGTTCCCGAAATATACACGACCGCACATATAACGAAAATTGCATAAGGAGGATATATGTTTGACGTAGCACTCGCAATAGAAGCACTTGTACCACAGGCTAAATACGGTGGCTCAACGACATCGAACTCAAAGCAACAGTACGACTCTTTAAGGTGGGAAGATGTACGCAAGAAGCCTACTTGGGAAGAACTTGAGGCTGTAGTTATCCCCGAACCCGAGGTTGTGCCTACGTTGGAACAAAGACTTAAGTCAGTTGAGGATAAGGTTAAGGTTATTGATACTAATGTGAAAGGACTCAAAGAAGCGGAGGTAAAATAATGTCAAGGATAACAGGTTATACAGGCGGTGGTGACGGAACTCCTACCGCTCAAAAACAGAAACCATTACTTGACCACGAACTTGAGAAGTTGAAAAAATCGAAGGAAGAATATTACAAACAGATCCAACCGGCGATAGACGAACTCAATGAACTTAAGAATAAGAAACAGTCTATCCTCGATGACATCGAACTGGATAAAGAAAGACAGGAAACTATCTACCGTCTTAAACAGGCGGAGATAGACACCCTCACCCCTGTTATTGACAGCCTCAAGAACCAAATCCAGAGGTTAGAGTACGATAGGAGAGAGAAGGAACAGGATATAGAGAAAAAGAAAAAGGCGTTTTATGCAGAACTCAAGGAAACAACTGACCGTCTTGCTGAACAGAAACAGAAGATAGCCGAACAGGAGAACGCGGTTAAGGAGAAAGAAAATAGACTCAACGCTGAAAGAGCCAAACTTACAGCAGAGAAACAAGAAATAGAGGACTCACGGCAGAACGTAACTAAACTCCTGGGCCAGTTTGACAAAGACAAAAGACTTCTTGAAGAGGCTATTGCTTTAGCCCGGTCGGAAAGAGAACAGCTCGACCGAACGCAGAAAGAAACGAAGGCAAAGACCGTGGCGTTAAAAGGTGTGTCAGAACAACTTGAGCTTCGTAAGAGTGAGTTAGACCTTGAGGTAAAAAAACTTGACCACCTTAAAGAACTCGAACAGAAACTGGAATCAGATCGTCAGTCTATTGAGTTCTTGGTATCGGATAACAGGAAGGTCGAGATAATGTTGGTGGAGAAAGAACGCGAACTTGAGGTAAAAGAGAAAGCTCTCCTTAATAGGGAGCGTAGGATAAAACAACAGGAACAGTATTTAAAGGAGGCACAAAATGGCTAAGACAAACGGACAGGTAGAGGTACAGGATTTACTAAAAGACGAAACAGGCGGGGAGATAGCCGTCGCAAGTACAGGCGTAGCGTACACCGAAACATATCTCTGCAAGAAGAACGTGAACTATGCTTTCGAGTATCAGTTCTCTTCCGGCGGGGCTATCGATTGTAAGATAGAGATAGAACAGGGTAACACGCCTCCTGCGACAGAAGGCGCGGCGAGTGCAAATATGGTTGTACCGGAAGATGCGGTAGATTTTGACGAGTCGATAACTGACAACACCCTGCACGTTAAGGCATACGCCCCCGCTGTAACTCGGTTCTTGAGGGCGAAGATAACGGGTCAGGGAAGTAACGCGGCGACAACCAAACTTGTGAAGTTCAACGTGAGTACGGTGGTCAATCTATAAGGAGGGGACATGGGGAGGTTACATAATGCAGGGTACGATAAAGGCCCTGCGGACGCAAAAAGAATAACTGTGGACGCAAGTGGTTTCAGCGGGTTTTTAAGTGCTTCTGATACTGACGTACAGAAAGCCCTTGCTACAATAGACGGATCGGTGTTGTCTGTTATGGAGCTCAAAGGGGCGTGGAACGCTGATACGAACACTCCTGCGTTAGCGGACGGCACAGGAACCGCAGGGGACGTTTATGTAGTCACTACCGCAGGGACACAAGATTTAGGGAGTGGGGACATCGTGTTCAATCTGGGTGACTGGGTTGTGTACGATGGGTCTGTGTGGTTTGTGTCCCGCAACGCGGAACTAATTGGTGACGTATCCTCGATAGGGAATACGACTTCATTAGAGAAGTGGTCAGGCGGTAACGTAATCTACGTCCCATTAGACGGCAGTATCGCAGACGCTATAACAGCGGCAACGGCAGGGGATACTATACAACTTGGGGCGGGGACTTATACGATTACAGCGGAACTTGCGGTGAATAAGAAGTTACACATCAAGGGTATGGGTAGGGGGATAACGACTATTGCTTGTGCGACTAATAACGATATGTTCGACTTAACAGCGGCAGGATGGCTTATAAGTGACCTTACGATAGAAAAAAGCGGGGCGGTGACAGGTACATCAAACGTTGTGGCAGATATACGAGATGATGGGACATTTATGGAAGTTGAATTTTTGACAAAAGCAACTGGAAATAACACCACAGGGTTAATAGTGATACAAAATACCTATGAATATCCTGCAACAATAAACTTAATAAACTGTACACATACAAACACGGGTGAAATTGGTTTTTGTTTTTTCACTAAAAATTCTGAGCCTGGAGCAGATGCTATAATAAACCTATTTAATTGTCACTCAAGTTCAATAGCAATAGCGTCTCCTTACGCCGCATATGGGGCTGTTCTCATAGCAAATAACGTTAATGCGACTACAAACATTTACGGCGGGTCTTACGTCAATCCTACGAATACTAACGGAGGGGTGATAAAAACATACAATGCTAATGCCAAAATAAACGTCTATGAAGGAGCGGTAATAAGTGGAGCTGGGGCAACGGCGTATGATGTTGAAAATTCAACAGGCACCATCACCCTCTACTCAGGCACAACGCTTGTAAACAACAAAACCAGCGGTACTATAACGTATGCTGGGACTGGTACTATCGGCACAACGACAACTGGCGGTGCTGATTCAGCGGGGGCAGGGAAACAGTATGTTGAACTCTCTATAGGTGGAGTGAAATACAAATTGCTCCACGATGGGACAATATAATGAAACTAAAACACCTAATAGCGTGGATAATATACTTCAGCCTACTGGCAAGTTTACTCTTGCTAATGGGCTGTTGTAGTCCTGACCTTGAACGCAAGATAACAGCGTTTCAGAAAGCGTATCCTAACCGTAAAGGTGACTGTATGATTTACGCTATGAAACAGAAAGCGTATTACGACCGTATAGGCGTAAGGGCGAGGATATGTCACGGGTACTACAAGGGCGAACGCCACACATGGGTGGAGTACCTTCACAACGGCACTTGGCTTGTAGATGACGAGGCGATAGGTATCAAAGGGTGGACTAGAGAAGAATGTAGGCACTATGAATTTAGTTGGTGTGGAGAAGTAAGTGCAAAATAAGGAGCTGACAATGGAACATACCTGTATTAAAGAAAATGACTGGGGTAAAGTACACGAGTTTATGAACTCTATCAAAGGTGTCAAGGCGAGCATGATAATGGTGTCGTTTGCCATATTGATACAGGTTGGTACGTTCCTATACCTCTGGGGCGGGCTGAGTACTACTGTTGGGTTTCATGATAAACAGATTGTTAAACTTGAAGGGCAAGTTGAGTTGCTCAAGGATAAGAGATAACTGAAGGGGGTCGATATGGACACCTTACGCTGGCTCAGAAAGAACGGAAAGATTATAGGTTGCGAAGAAAACGGTATAGAATATACTGTCTATGCAATAGTGGAGAATAAAGACCAAAGACTACATCAGTTGTACCACGAACAACTAAAGGAGGATCAAAATGGAAGGGATACTAAAGTTATGGGAAGTTCTACAGGCAAACCAGAAAGAGATACTTGACGCGGTAGCGTATCTGGTTCTGTTTGCGAGTGTCATTGTCAAACTGACACCTACTCTGAAGGATGATAACTATTTCAAGCCAATAATAAAGTTCATTGGGAAGTACATTGCCTTGGACAAGTATTCACCTAAGGATGAAGAGTAATGCTTTCCGCGGTTAACAACATAGTAAAAGTTATCCTGTTTTTCCTCGGCTTGTGGGGCGAGCGTAATAGTACCAGAGTCAGGAAGAAGAAAGAGATAGCGAAGGAGATCACAGATGCGATGGCCGAGACAAACCCTAAACTTCAGGCTTCTATGCTTAACCACGCTGTTCAGTCTATCGACCGTCTTAACAGGGTGCGGAAGTAGCAGGCTTATTATCTACCCCATAAGAGACACAGATTTCAGGGTAGAGAATAACGAAGTGATAATGAGTAAGTGGTACTTCGAGAATGTCTTGAAGGTTAAGTTGGAAGAAGGCCGGTAACTCGTTTCCACCCGTAATGGGCTATTAAAACGCAATCGGCTGTATCCTTGATAAACATCTTTTGTTTATACTCCGTAGGGTACAGCCGTTTTGCATGTTCGTACAACATCTTCTTGTCCCCTTGAGCAAAACATCCAATAGCACTCTGCCATACCTGTGGTCTTACCATGTGATAAGGTTTCCCTGAACACACCGCGGCGGTGATGGGGGCTTCAGCCCACTTACCAAAGGTAAACGAACTTACAACCCCCATCTGGGGTGACGAGGTAACCTGCTCTATGAAGATATGTACATCGAGGAAGGGTACACCAAAGGCTTGGTATATGTTCCTACACCACGAAATGTCCCCTTTGAACGGGCGTACACCGTCAAGTTTACCATCGACTATTACGGCGTATCCGCCTGATTTACCTGGGTCAACTCCGACTATTATCATTTCTTTTTCTTCTCCAGACCGGTAATCAAAATCTTTGTTGCCCAATTATTATGTTCTGCTTGTTTCTTACTCGCACCGCACTTCTGGCACTCGAACAGCGTTTGTGGCGGGTCAGATGTAAGTAAAAGCACGTGAACTTCACCTCTACAGAACTCACAGATGTATTGCATTTCTCCTCCTTATCCCTTACCATACCTCTCACAAGTAAACCCTTCCGCTACGATAGGACACGTTCCCATCCACGGTTCTTTCGCACACATTAGATCCACCATCTCTTGTAGTCTCCCTGCCCCCTTATCCTGTTCGGACACTATCTCATCGTGACAATGCATAAGTACCGGGAAACCTGCCTTCTCTAATCTCGGCATACTGTACGCCATAATATCACGGGCGGTGGCTTGAACCATGTTCTCGACTAAGGTCGCGCCCCAAGTATCCCTTCGTACCCATTGGCTATTAACCTCGGTCATAAAGGACATACTCTCACTGTCAAACTTGTTTGGCACGATCTTAGGTTCGAGGTAAGTGAGTAATCTACCAGAGGGTAACTTGCAAAAAATTGCATTACGTTCTTTAGAATACACCCACTTCACATTACCTACCGTCTGTACAGCCCCCGGGTGGGCGAATACGAACATTACCGCCCTTTCCATATCATACCAATAATTCCTCACATTGGGGTACGTGTTGCGGTATAGGTTGACGATCCGCGACCCTTCTTCTTCGGTCAGGACTATGCCGTTAGACGCACAGGTAGCAGTAAACTTCGTGCCTGACATACCATATCCGCAACCTAAAATCGTAGCCTTCCCCAACGCCCTTTCTTTATCTCCCTTTTTAATATCATCACGCTTGTATATCCTTCTCGCCATCTGAACGTAGATGTCCGCCGCGCCCCGGTCAGTGTCTTGGAACTCCTTAAGGCCTCGTTTCTCCTGAGCCATCCACATCAAAACCCTCGCCTCAACAGCCCCATAGTCCACCACATAGAGTTCTTTGCCGGAAGAAGGCACGAAAACACCCCGTATACAGGCGGAAAACACGCGAGAAACCTGCCCAGAATACGCCTTCTTGACCCCTTCCACCCCTAACGTGTTCACATCATTTATCGCCCTTCCTACGTTAACCTCGCCCTTTTTATCGTACGGAAGGTTCTGTAACTGGACAAGTTTACCACCCCACCTACCAGTCGAGGCACTATGGTATACGTAACAGTCCCTCAGAGTACCTTCCTTATCCACAGATTCGAGTAGTTTCTGGTACTTGGCGGTAGATGTCTTGCCCAGTTCCTGTCTTAACTTGAGTACCTCGATATGGTGAGCGGACAAACCGCCTGTCTTTATGATATATGATACTGTCGCCTTTTGGAGGTCGTTTATCCTACACCCTGTACTATTGAGGTAGTTTACCATTGACTGGACTTCTGTTCCCTTCGTAACTTTTCCGCCCGTAATTTTGACAAGTCGCGCATTAAGTTCTTGTTTTGTATCCTCAAGAACACGTAGTATATTTTGAACTGTAGACATATCAACCTTAACCCCACGAGTGTTAATAAGTTGGTCATAAAACCAAATCTCCTGTTCTCGCTCGGAGAGATCGGGCAGATGGGTGTCCAACTCTCTTTCGACTTCGACGTCTTGTTTACAGTATTCATAGAGTTTCTTGAAGTTTTCCGGTTTTTCGTCATAGATAGCCACCCCCTCAGGACTATACTTTCTTGGTTTACTCATCAGTAACATTATCTGTCTGCCTTGTTTATCCTTGCCTTGAGTGAGGTGCATAGCCTCGGCAGCTTTATCAAGAGATTTAGGCAGACTATACGCACAGGCTTTTGCCATCGTGTCACGCCACCGGCGGAGAGGTACAGGTGGGAAACCAAACTTAGGTACAAGTATGTTCGCCCATATTGACCTCTCGAAGAAGGCATTATGCGCCACGAACAGAGTGTCCGGGTCCTCAGCGAGTTGTCTTAACATGAACCAATCGTTGAGGTAGACAAGACTGTCGTCTATAGCGAAAGCTACACAGAGGACTTCGGTCGTCGGGGACGTGGAGTATATCCACGCCCCCGATTTCCAAATGTCCACTTCGGATCTCGTCTCGAAATCTAAGTGAACTTTTCTCACATTACACCCCCGAAAATGGGTCTGTTGAGGTGCTTGGTGCGTGCTGAGCTGGCGCTACGCCAGTACCGCCGAACGGATCCGCCTGAGGAGCAACATTAGGATTAACCTGAGGTGCCGGACTTTCAGTCCCTAACCCCACGTTCGCCCCTGTGTCCTCAGGAAGGTCGATGTCGTCAAAAGCACTTTCGGCACTCACACCACTGGCGGAGAATGGTTCGTTGTCCGCTACCTTCATGACGTGTTGTACCCCTATGCTCACCGACTTTTTCGTTCCGTACTTGTACCCGAACACGTCGATAAACGCGAGAACGTCACACCCTGCATATATTTCCGTGGCGTCTATAGGTTGTTTATGCCTATTCACTACACAAGGTTTTCCGAACTCGGTCTTTCGGCTTACGTTGAGTACCCAGTGACCGGCATACTCCGCTCTGTACGTCTTGAACGCGTTCTGATTGTCACCGTCTTTGAACGCTTGGAACTCTCGCATTGCCGCCTGTAAGCCTTGCTCACCAGCTACACTTAATGCCTCATCACGAACCGCCTGTTTAAGCCACTGTACGAATTGGGCGACTTTAGGGTTTGATTTGAGCAACAGTATGCCGAGAGCATACTTGCCGTACATGTTCGGTTTGTCGAGATGCGGGAATGACGCTCGTCCTATCGGTGTTACGATTGATTTTGCCATGATACTTTCCTCCTTAATCGAGTTTTACGTCTTTGAATACTTCTTCGACTTTACGACTTATAAAGTCTTGCGCTTCCTTCGTGGGGACGAGTTTCAAATCCCCCTCAGGGACTTCAACGAATTTCGTCAGTTCGTCTTTTCCGACGAGTTTTTCGAGTTGAGCGGGCGTCCTTATCTCCTTAGGTTTGTAGATGTCGTCGCCATACTCACTCTCAAACGCGTCTATTACGGATTGTTCGTCTATGTACCTCCTGTTTTTTCTACCCCTGACGAGGGAGTAGTTGGGTATGTCAATCCCTTTAGACGCTAAAGTGAACGCGTACCCATGTAATCTTTCGAGCATACCTTTAACAGCCTCAAGTGCAGGCAGGGCGTTCCCGAGGGTTTCTGGGGTGATGTTCACCAGAGATGGAAACGACCCTGCTATCTGGGGAGATAGGTTCTGCACTTGAGACTTTGTTTCTTCGGTGTTTACCGGACAGTTCCCCTCTGCCCTACACCATCTACACCAAGACCCGGCTTTGAACTCAGGGTTCTTATCCCGTGTTCGGGCGATAGATTGTTTCAGTTCTACCATGAATTTATCGAGTCTTTCAGGTGTGGTTTCCCACATCTTTATGAACTCGCCTTCTTTTGCCCGCGGTTGAATGATACCTATAACAACCTTGTGTATGAACATTTTAGCATCGAGATATGGTCTTAATGCATAGTACATACACTGTTTGTTCTCTACCGGATTGACTATCACACCCCGACCGCCTTTAAGGTCAAATACATATAGCGTATCTGATGCGATGAACGAACAGTCAACCGTACCTTGGGCATACTTATCTACCTCAGGCACTTTACACTTCGACTCTATCTGAAGTGCCGACTGAGACAGCCCATGCTGGTCGAGTATATTGAGTATAGTGTTACGGTACATTCTGACAGCGAACGCAAAATCGTCCGTAACATCAAACTCAATGACCTCGCCATAGTTGTCCTTCACTTCGATAGTGTCGCCCACGAACTCGTACGGGTCGATGTCTTTCTTAAGACACTTAGCGGCGAGTTCGTGGATAGCAATACCCTCAAGAGCCGCAGGGCTTGACGGTTCGATAGTATCTATCTTCCCTTGTGCCTGAACCGACCCGGGGCAGTTAAAGAACCTTTCGGACTGTGAAGGGCTGATGTTCGTGTGGTCTTTGCTCATTATATGACCCCCTTCTCCTTAAGGTACTCGTCCACAAGTTCCACTACGTCTTCCTGGTCTTTCGGTTCAACATCAAAGACGTGAAGACGTGTAGGGTACTGGGATTTAAACCTAGACTGGAGTTCAGCAAACATCTCCGACTTCTTCTTTGGGTCTGTGGCAAAACCTGAGATAAGGTTCGCCGCGTCGTGCATTTTCTGTTTGTACTGTTCCGGTGTTATGCCCTTTACCGTTTCGACTTTCGGTGCTTCGACTTTCTTCGTCCTTTTCTTTTTCTCCTTTACATGTTGTTCGACTGGTTCAGCAATAGTATCTGCTGCAACGCATTCGTTTGTCGTGAATGTTGGCTGTCCCTTACCTACTTCGGCAAGGACATCCACCAATGTTTCGAGCGATTTTGCGATACGATCTAACGACTGTTCGATACTCATTTCACTTCCTCCTTTGGTTGTTGGTGCTTTCTTAAAATCTAACCCTATGTTTTCGTCTTTCAATATCTCTTTGATGTTATGTTCTTTCAATATCGTACTATCCAATATCTGTTCGTCTATACTATCTGCCACCAATAGAAACTGAAACACACAGTCTCTTTTCTGTCCTGTTCTGTACAGTCTACCGATAGCCTGGTTGATTACTCCAGGCGTATGGCATATCTCGACAAACACGCCTACTGAACAGGAGTTCTGAAGACCGTCTACGCCTTCCCCTACCGCGGTTATTTGCCCTATGAACACCCTTGTATCCTTGTCGTTACCGAACCTCTCGACAAGCCCCCCGCGGTCTTTAACAGGGGTCTCTCCGTATATAACAGCGGGGTTGTACTTCTTTAACTTTTCTGTGAGGGCGTGAATGACATCGTGGTGGTAGGCAAACACGAGTACTTTATCCTCACTCTCAAGTATGTTCTCGATGTGATCCACGCTCGGTTCGACTTTAAGTTTACCAAGAGTACGCCTTACACTTTCGTCTTCCGAGAGGTAGAGTTTATCACTATCTATAGGGAGATAGATTTTCTGTAGCATCTTACCCATAGGTAGTTTCCTCAGTCTTCTTAACATAAACCCCTCAAGTCTGCCAGCAAGTTCTTCGAGGTTACATGCCCCGTCCGCGTCCCATCCCCACTTACTGTCCTTACCCTCACAGTACCGTTTCGTGTAGTCAATGTAGTTAATGTACCCGCCAAGTCGTTCCGGGCAGAGTTTCTTAAGCATAGAATGTAACTCCACAGGTCTATTGAGTACAGGCGAGGCACTTAACATCCATCTGTAATCTGAAAGGTCACAGTATCCGTTACGCAGCCACACTGCTTTAGAACACTTAGCCTTAGGGTTTTTGATGCGATGACACTCATCTGCAATGAGGACATCATATCTTCGCTTAGCAAGGACTTTAACATATCGTTTACGCCAAATGTTTTCATAGTTAATGATAAACATACCCCGTTCTTGTGGCAGGGTTGTAATGTTCTTGTCGTTGAGAATATATATATCTCTTTCATCGAACCCCCATTTTATTGCCTCTTTCCTCCAGTTATACTTTATACTCGCCGTACATATAACGAGTATTGTCCTCGCCCCTACCGCGATACACGCGTGAATAGCCTGTGCGGTCTTACCTGTACCGAACTCGTCCGCTAAGAGTGCTGAACGGTTCTTGTAGAGGAACTCCACCCCTGTTTTTTGGTCAGGGAAAAGAAGGTCGTATGTGTCTTTGACTATTCTCACAGTATCGCCTCATTTCTTAACGGTTTAATATACTTGTTCCCATATCTTGTCGAACTTTTTATCCATCCTAATTTCTGTAGGCTCGCCGCGATCCTTCTTTGATGTCCTGTATGCATAGTTTTTATCATACCGCCTAACACATCTCTATACACGTCCTGTGTTGTGGTCTCTGTTACATCCCCATTGGCTACTGTCCATTCACATATAATCCCATGCCACGGATCGTCAGCCTCGCGTTTAGCCGCCTGTTCTCTTGCTTCCCAGTCCAAGTCGTCATCAAGTACGAGTTTCTCGCCCTTCAGCCATACTTGGTACGCCTCGGCAAGTAACGCATCACGCACAGTGGCAAACTCTTTGTACTTTATCCAGTTACACCACACACACCAATACCTTCTATTCCCGCTTGTATCTGTTAAGTACCCTGTACTGTCCGGGTTTATTGTACCTATGAACACACATTGTCTTGGGTATTTGGTTCTTGCCCTTGCGTAAGGTAGCCTCACATCGTCTTCTCTACGACTTATAAAGTTCTTCATTCGGTCTGCTTCCGCCTTCCTCACCGTAATAAGTTCTGATAGTTCTATAACCCAATGACTATGTATATAAGGAATACTGTCTTTATCTTTTGGGTCGAGCGGCGCGTCACCGTACCATTCTCCGCCGAGTAAGTGACATAGTGTACTCTTACCTATCCCCTGTTTACCCTCGAGTATGAGGACATAGTCAAACTTACACCCCGGGTCGAATATCCTCGCTATCATAGCAAGAACCAACTTCCTACCCATCTGTCTGTGTAACGGCCTGTCCCCTACCCCACAGTAATCGACGAGCCAGTTATCTAACCGCGGCACACCGTCCCACTTAAGTCTTTTTATGTGTTCCCTGACAGGGTGATGACGGTTACTCGCACCCACAAGGTCGACCGCTTTCCATATCGTCTGCGTACTGAACTCAACCCCACCGTATTTCTGGGCGAGATATAACCTTATATTTTCAACCTCTCTGTCGTCTACTTCCATATATCTATTAGTCCGTTCCCCTTCCCATGGTACTCTACCCTTTATATCAATTCGTTCTGTAAACTCGTTAAGACTGAACTTCCCCTGTACCCCGATCTCATTCTTGAGGAATAGTACCGCGTTACGGAACGTCGGTTTATACCCTCCGGTCTTATACTTGTCAAATTGGTTTTGGAGTTCTTGGGTATCGGTGAGTTCGACAGAGGTCTTTTGGAACGCGACGACTGGGTCGAACATCCCGGGCGGTGAGTCGGCGTACGTGTATGCGTTACGTACTTTCCTTATGAGTTCTTCTGCTGACCAGGGCGGCAGACACCTACTGTTCCAATGTTCTGACATTATCTCGTACGTCTTTCGCGCTGTAAGGTTAAAGTCACGACCCCGGCAGGCTACAGTGTATGTCGTTTCGTCCCCATGTTCGCCTTGGACTGCTATCGGGGCTACGTTATTAAGATACTCTATAAACCTCTGTACATTGGTTTCACTGTCACTGAACCCGGGGTGAGTAAGTTCACCCATATCTTTGACCACGTCTTCCCTCTTTATTAAGGAAAGAAGTCCGGTCGGAGCCATCTCTGATGCGAACGGCGGGCGTAAGAACTCATAACCTACCGACCCCGCGCCTACAACGTATGCCCCTTTACTTAAGAATTCCACTCCCGGGAACTCTTTGATGGACTTACGTATACTGAACTCAGGTGGTTTCTTGAGGTAGACATGCAGACCTTTGTTTCCTGTCCTTACCACTGTCACTCTATCACCGATCTCTTTGAGTGTGGATACATTCTGACATAACTCAGTCCATATCTTCCGCCCTTTCATATTCCGAGGGTCAAGGTCGATGATAAGGTCGTCCGCTTTAAGTTTCACACCAAACCTACCGAATGGGTACTTAAGGTCGTTAGGCTCATTGTCTACCTTTGCTTCTTTCCACTTATATCCTGGGAGAGGACTCTTATCTTCTTGCGTAGGGAACGTAGCATACCCGGCATTTGCGTACGCCCCTATGTGGTCAGCAAGGCTTAAAAGGGTCATTTTGTACTTCCTTTATGGTTTCCGCGGGTACTACGCGTAAGAATTTATCCAAATCTTCTTCCTTAAACCTTTTTCTACTCCCGAATAAGTAATACGTAAGCCTATTACTCTTACAGTACCTACTTACTGTTACGGGGTGAACGCCGAGATACCTTGCGGCCTCGTGCAACGTCATTAACTTTCCGTTTTTCATCTGTTATCACCTCCCCTGCCTTTATTTTAAGTTCGCCTCTTGTGAACGCCCGGCGTATAGAACGCATGACCGATTTGAAAGTTCGTCTGTTCTTCTCCGGTGCGGCGTCCCATTTTGGTCTAACGATCTTACGGAGTTCTTTCTGTTTTTTCCTTCTCACGTTACCACCTCCCGAGATATGCGCCAATCAAAGACGCGGTTACTAAAAACCCGAATATACCTTCACAGATCCTCCACGTGAAGGCGCTGGCTGTCGGTTTCCAATTACTCAGCCAAAATACGAGAGTGAACATTACCGGAACGATGAACACCCATACAGAGAAACCGACAGCCAACGAGGGGAGCGCATACATACATCCTACAAGGAACTTAAAGAGATAACTCGGAACACTTACTGATCCGTACGGCATTACGAACGCGAGTACCATCAGCCCACCGGCGATCAAACTCTGCCACCAGGATACTCCGAGCCACATTAAACAAAGGGTCTGTACCGCGGGTAATACAAATCTCCGCGCCCATTTCGGGCCTGTTCCACCGGCGGCGAATAACCCTACACCTGCCACCATCATAATTATAAAAATCCATTCCGTGTTCATTTTTTGTCCTCCTTCAAAGAGATTATCTCATCTTCCAAGTCCTTTATCTTCTGGAAAAGTGTTCTGCCCTCAAACTGTAGACACTCATAAAACGCCCTTGCCGCTTCTTTATCCCCACCTTCTTTATGAACAGTAACTGTTCCGTCAGGAGCTATCGTTACTATTGGTTCGTTGTCCATACTTGTTTCAAGAAGATAGTCCTGGTCTGTCTTTATAGCCAGTATATCAGGATTATTGTCACTCTCTATCCGAAAGTCTATATCCTTACCGTTCATAAAACTGTCCATATCTTCAATTATATTCCTATCTTCTGACTTATTCATTCCTCCTCCTTCAAAGAGATTATTGAACCGACTTAGCTTCTTTTGGTATTAAAATTATCTCCCAAAAATCCTGTAACATCATCACGACACTACCGAAGGCAGGTGACTTTCCTTGTTTTCCTAAACCACTTTCAAAGTTTATTCTTCCGTTAGGAACATATAACTTTCCGCCACCAACTGAATTATGAAATCTTTGTGTAGTGAGAAACTCTATCGGGAATAGAATAAAGATGTCGTTTTTTGCCACCAGATATGTTTGCCACGCTTTCTCCATAAACTTATGCTTTAATGTAAAGGGTGGGTTTATCCATATACGCCTATAAGGTGTCCAATCTTGTGCTAATCCGTCAGTTTCTATCGTGTCATAGTTATTTATGCCAAGTTCTTCTGCCTTTTCTTTCGTAGTTGCAGGGTCATAATCAAACACCCCAAATCTCTCTACAAACTTCTTGGGCGTGTAATACTCGTTGTCTTTAGTAAAGATAATATTTGCTTTTGCCATAGATTTACTCCTTCTCAATGCCTCGCTCACTTTTTCTCCTTCAAAGAGATTATTGAACCGCTCTTAAACCAAGGCAACTCATCACATTGAAAGCCCGAAGCCTTCTTGTGTCCACCACCACCATATTTTTTAGCTATTTCAGAAACGTCTATATCTTTTTTGGAGTATAAACTTACCGTGTATCCGTTATGTTTGTGTATATATGGGATACCAATGTCATATTTATCCATATTTTCTTGAAGGCGGTCACTACTGCAAGTTCTATTTATAGCAAAACAGTTATAGCCTTCAAACTCCACAGCATATCCCAATCTTTTATTTAATCCAATATCAGACATATCCTTGTATCTTTGTATTGTTTTACCTTCTTCCTGCACCCTTTTCATAAAGTCTGGCTTAGTCATACAGTCCCACCAAAAATCGCCATCTGGGTCTGTGTTGTATAGTCCAGAACCATTAAAGAAGTTTTTAGTTTCATCTCCATATTTCCATGCCCAAATATCCCTATCCCCCACAAGGTCAATAAATTTTTCTACGGGAATGTCTGGGTTTTCTTTACTGAAATTTTCTTTACCCTCTCCTCTTGCAGTCCACCAATGTATATATTTCCACGTCAAAACACACCCAGCCTCTCCATCTTTTCTTATACCACGAATGGGTGACTCAAAATTTGAATACTTTTCAATGGCTGTCTTGTGATGGTCTATCCAAACGACATCTTGGGTTATTTTTAATAGTTTCCGCATTTCATCTGGAGAAATAGAATAGTCCACTATCCAAACCTGTTCATCTTTTTCTATGCTATCAAAAGGAAACGCCATATCATAGTTTATTGGAATAAACTCACCTTGCTTATTACTTCTATTCCCCACCCAAGCAAAAACGCAGAAGGCAGAAGCTTGCCCATCTAAATCGTTGTGGTAAAAACATTTCATATTAATCCTCCTTTTTAAGTGACAATACAGCTCCGCTCTCTATGGCGGTGGCGATGGCTTGGGCTAATGCCTCATCTGAATCCCACCTGTCTAAATCCATATCATTTATCACATTGGCTATTGCTCGGCTATCCACCACAACCTCAGCAGAGGCGAGAGAGTTGTAGCCACCATTTATATAATCTACACGGTCATAGTTATCCCCTCTTTCTCCTATTTTCCTCACCTCAACCCCTCTTACCACATCGGAAAGTTTCATTGTTCCTCCTTCTTGGTTTGGTCGTTATGAACTTACTGTAATTTCAAGATGCTGTTTGCTTGGGTGTATCTCATTAGACCCCTGTGACCACCTTACTATATCTTCAACTGGTGTTGTAGGTTCAAATATTTTAGTTTCTCTCCACATATCTCCAACAGACTCATTCCCCGCAGAACAATATTTTATAGCTACTATCTTCATCTCTCCCCCTTCTTGGTTTGCTCCTTGTCAAATAGTTTGGCGATGTGGTCTATGGCTTGGTTGTATCCAACCATCGTATCTAATGTGTAGTGTTTACTTGAAGATACCTTCTTCATTCCACTTACTATCTCCGCAAGGTCGGAGAGGGCAATTGTAATTGATTCTTTATTTGAGAAACCTTCTTCTCCGTCCCACTCCATAGACAACGGTCTTCCGAAATACTTCTCCAACACTTCTCTTGGACTGGTCATTTTGCCTCCAAAACTTCTTTATACTTCTTTTCCCACTCATCAAATCCAACTTTGCCTAATTTCTTAAACACTTTCATAGCTGTTTTGCCAAACCTCTTTTTAATACTATCCCAACATAACCTGTGTATACATATCAGCCCTATGCACGCCCACTCTTTTTCGGTGAATGTTTCTACTTTCTGGGTTCTCACTGCTTCTTGGAATACTTCGTGTTTTTCTGAATAGTTCTTTGCTCCCCCAAGGTAGGCTCCCTGAAGGTTTGCATCCCGAAGGTTGGCTCCCCGAAGGTAGGCTCCCCGAAGGTTTGCATCCCGAAGGTCGGCTCCCTGAAGGTTTGCATCCCGAAGGTTTGCATCCCGAAGGTCGGCTCCCCAAAGGTTTGCATCCCGAAGGTTGGCTCCCCAAAGGTTTGCATCCCGAAGGTAGGCTCCCCGAAGGTTTGCATCCCGAAGGTCGGCTCCCTGAAGGTTTGCATCCCGAAGGTTTGCATCCCGAAGGTCGGCTCCCTGAAGGTTTGCATCCCGAAGGTCGACTCCCTCAAGGTAGGCTCCCTCAAGGTCGGCTCCCCTGTTTTTTTCCAAACAATCTTTAACGCTTTCATGCTCTCCGCATAAGATAACTTCATTAGTAAATCTGTTCTTAATTTCTATTTTCATTTGGACTCACCTTCCTTCGGTTCAATCTCAATCCCTTTAGACATTTGTATCGACAAATCTAACGCCAACAAAGTAGCCAACCTCTCCATAAAATCATCATCGTATTTTTTCTTATAAACATAATCCAACATTGTCTGCACATACTTGTTCAATTCTTCTGCTGTGTAGTATTCTTGGTTACTAAGCTGTTGTATGGCAGTATTGACAAGTTTGGAAAAGTTCATCATTCCCCCCTTACAACCTTAACTCTTAGTTACAGAAATAATCTCTGCGTCAGTATCCATAGTTGCCATTAAAGAATGTTGCCTGTACCCTACCTCAACCCTTTCTCTTGTTTTAGCATACTGATAAAGCGTTTCTTTAAGTTGTTTGTTATATTTATTTACTGCAAAAGTATCTGTATCGCTTGACGCTAACTCTGTCTTAAAATAAACCTTACTCCAAACAAGGCTATCTTCGACACCTGTTATATACCCCACTATCCTACCATTACCAACTACAAGACACCCACTCATACTGAAACACACCAAGCACACCACCATAACTATTAATCCCTTTTTCATCGTCCTCTCCTTTTGTTATTTAACAACCTTAACTTTATGCCCCAACTTAGCCTCAATCTCACCTACTGTCATTTCCTTGACTTCTTCTGCTTTCCAGTTTGGGTTGAGGCGGTAGGTGCTTCCACTACCCCACTTAGGCTCTTTTAAAAAAGCCCATTTGTCATAACAATCAAAAAACAATATATTCTTCCCATTATCCACAGCCTTCAACTCGTCCTGCACCTCTTTCGACAGCAACCCAAACGGTTTTTCTATGGCGGTGAGGTCTGAGAGTAGTTCAGAGTCGCTGTACCACCATATTGAGTTTCTCTTGAAACAGAAACACCAACAACCTGAATCTACTTTTACCACTATCCCCTTCTCCCCCCTCTCCTTAACTATTACCCTATCTCCGATACTGTATTTCATTTTTTTACCTCCTTGTTTGCCGAAACAACTACACAATCCTTTAGACACTGGAACTTCTCCACAATCCTTACAGTAATAGCTTGGCTCTGACCAACCTTGTGCTTTGAGCGTAGCGATCAAATCGCCGTCTGCTGAGCCGTCTATCACCATTACCATAACACCATCTTTATGAACTAATTTCACTCTTTTTCCTCTACATGTATATGCCCTTGTTCTCTACACACTATCTCGTACACTTTTACCCCGTGTATATCCCCGAGTTCGTATCTTGCGCGGATCTTGATTTTATCCCCCGGTCGGAGTTCTACGTCAATTTTATTCTTCCCCATACATCTCTCTCCTGTACTTTTTCTTCTCTAAATATCTCTTTTGGATTTTACGATACGCGGTTTTCTTACATTTAGAACAATACTTCTGGCCTTTGTTTAACGGTTTGTAGTTCCTTCCACATTCCTCACACGGGCGAGGGTCAAAGGTTCTTCGCCAAACATTAATGTTAGTGTATCTACTCATTCGTCCTCCTCACTTATCTGCCATCCGACGATTTGTCTGAACTTCTCTAGTATCTCGTTCTCAAGATCTCGTTTAAACTTTTCCATTATCTTTTCGATTTCGGACTGTAAGAGAGCATGATTTGCCATAGCCCTTTCAACATCTTTACTGGTCATTCTACTCATCGTTCCTCCTATACTTTTCAATATATTCTCTGGTCTCAGAAGGCATTTCAAGCCCTGTATCATAGTGTTTTTTCAGATTACCCACGCCCCAATTATATCCGGCGAGCCTGTTAAATATCGTGTCTTCGATACCCATATTCCGGAGGTAGCGCGGTATGGCAACATTTATGTACCAATTTGCGACAATATATGCCTTGGCCTCGTCGTACATCTCTTTATGTGAGTATCCATTCCTAATGTGTGACAAGTTAAAATCTTTTAATGCGGGGATACGAATTTGATACGCCCCGATCGCATTTGTTTTTGGATTATATGCGTCAGGATTACCTGATGATTCTATTTGTTTAATGGTGTCGAGATTAATGGTTATGGTTTCGCCCCCGTACGATATGGACGAAAAAAGTACGGTTATGGCGAACAATAAAAACATACGTTTTAAAGAATTTGTTGTCATGTCGGAAACCCCCCAGATAAGTTAAAGTATATCATGTGATTTTTAAAAGTCAATACCGTCCACTTAAATAAACTTTTTCGGCCTCGGATCCCGGCACATACCCGCCGGCGCCTCCATGCTGGCGGGGACGACGGGTTCTACTGAGATTTTTATGAAGGCCTAAATATCTACGCTGTAGATCTGATAGCCTTTGGGTATAGGTCATAGACCTTAATTCAGCCATTGTCTTCTTTGTCATGGTCGTCACCTCCATCGTAATATTCATCATTATCGCGGTAATGGTCATCGTTATGGAGATCTTGCCAGCACTCGCGGCACATTCTACCATTTCCCCAGTCGTTTTTTACCTGTCCACAAATTTTACATAACATAGGTCATCACCTCCGGTTTAATGATACATTACTTTGATATTCAATCCCTTCTTACTTTTACACATGTGGCACGTTCTACAATTGCCGGGACATACCACGTCGCCAGGCTTGGCCTCCGGCACGGCCTCAAAATTATTCGATACCATGAAACCGGAACCATTAACGATCATGTTTTTGTGTATTTTATCAAATTTTAGATCGCGGCGCGCCGTGTAACCGTATACACGTATCCCGGCGGGTTCTAACATTTCGGCGATCTTGGACATCTTGGTTACATCGCGCTGATTTTTAAAGTCACCGGCCTCGGAAAACCTTAAATATTTGATCTTAACACGTTTACCCGCCGCGCGGGTTATGATCGATTTAGCAATCTCATTCGCGGTTATGGCATGGAATTCAACGTCTTGAGCGCGGCGGAATGGAAGGCAAGCGGGATATTGGCGCTCGGCCTTCATAGCGTAACAAATACCGGTTATGGCACAAAGGCCGCGCCGCTTGGCCGGGCGATCCGTCGCGCTGGTCATGTTAAGTATAAACGTATCTTTGCCAATCTTTTTGTTTCCGTTCGATATTCTCATGATCTCGCCTCCCTTATAGGTGGTTAACTTTTCCGCAATGGTTACAAGTAAAATATTCCTTCTGGCCGGGTTCTACCGGTAATGGCCGCGATAAATCCCATAATCTGTCGCAATTCCAGCAGCGGTTCCGGAGTTCCGGCGCCGTGCCTGGGTATTCTAAAAAGATCTTTTGGCCGCACTTCACTAACACGGCCGGCGCGCGTCCTGGCCTGGTCTCTAATGTTTTAATGATCTTCATTGGTTTCGCCTCCCCTGGAGCGCGCCGGCCGTGATCACGCGTCCCGGCCGGCGCGCTTCCTCTTATTTTACTGATATGATTATGCCGTCCTTAATTTTGGCGCTTGCGTACCACGTATGTGGCGCGGGATAATGCGGTCCCTCAAGGGCTATATCGCCGTCGCGCTTGGCGCTAGCCGCGAATGGGCCGGGCTGGTATACTGTGATCTTATCGCCGTTCTTAACGGCTTCTTTTAGGGCTTTTTTGGTTTTAAAGTTCCGGTCCGTATACATGGTCAATACCTCCTTTTTTGATGTCTTATATTTCCCGCGCAAGTTGTACAATCCGCGCGGCCTCTTCCGCTGTTAAGTTATGGATCTCAATATCCGCGAATCCGCGGGAGGCCTTCGCGGATATTCTGATCCCGTAGTCGCGGTCATCTTTTGGCTCCGTGTACTCGGAGTATTTAAATTCCCGCGCCTCGTATTCGGTAAGCGGCGCGGCCTTGATAGTTTCCAGCGTCGCGGCGCTGGTTGTGTTGTAGTTATCATGGTTATCAATCCAGGCCATAACACGCGCGTAATACTCCGTTATAGCGGGTAGTAACCGGCGCTGGACGCCTTGGGCTATCTTTTCCGCTGTTTTATCACGTGAGACCGTGATTTTTGGTTGTATTATGGCGCCATACTGCCCGGTGTACTTGGCAAGCGGCCCGGAATATGTCCCGGCCTTGATAGCGTCGCGCTCTTCTGGGGTAAAAAACAGTGTTCCGGAATATGTCCCATCCTGCGCGCGCGGATAACTTCCGCTGATCTCAACGCGCTTATCAGAGTATCCACAACGGAAAAATAAATCCGGCGCGCCGTCTTTATGCGCCATAGTCCGCCATGGGTCAAAAGTGTCCTCTGGGCTTGGCTCTTCCGGCGTATACCCTAATATCACGGCCGCCGCTCGTAATTTCTCGTGAATCTCTCGCGCTTGTCTCTTTTCCTCTTCTCTTCTTTTCTCGTAGTCATTCATGATCTCCCCTTTGCGCCGGATATAGCGCCGGCGCGCGGTCTTTTTATGGTTTACATTCAGCAAAAATCAAATAACAACTGGCCCGTGTGATCTTGTGCGCCGGCCTTGGTCATGTGGTCAACTAGCGCGCGGGCTTCCTGGAGCGCGCCGCCGTCAGCGTCGTAGTCGCCATAATATCCCCAGCAACTGTCGACGTCATTCCCGGCGGCGTCTGTGATCTGGTAGCCGTATACATTCCCGGATAAATAATCATTCCATGTACTGATCAGGCCGTCGGCGGCCTTCTGTGCCTGCATACGCGTCCGGAATTCCTTCTTAGATATCAGGACTGCGCCGCAAAAAGATGAATCCCAGCCGCCGGGGTCACATTGGTGATCGTGCTTTCCTATATACACTGTGACCCCGCCGTGTATTAGCGCGGAAGCTGGGAAGATATGATAATCTTTCGCGGCGTCGATCTTCTTGTCATGGTAGAAGTGATCGATCAATTCGTTTTTTGTTACGATCTTATCCCGGCAGATATTGAAGTCTCTATGATAAAATACCAAGAAGAGACCATCATCTTCCCAATCATCTGGGCCGCCGTCGATAACTTCATCTAGGAATATTTCAATCTTTAACCCGTGCCTTGTCTCATTGTGTAAACTTTCCATGTTTCCCCTCTCTTCCCGGCGTCCCGCCGGCGTTAGTATTTCTTGCAGGAATTCTCTCCCGCTTTTCTAATTAGATTATACATTATTGTTTTCTTTTGTCAAGTTTTATTCTCGATAGTTGTCAACAGTCATATTATTGTACTATCTCGAGGGATTTATATAAGGAACAAAAATAGAATATTTTATAATATATATATAGTGTAGAATTACGGAAAATCAGCGAATTCTGGAAACTGTGCATTTCAACTTTTCTTGGAGCCTTTTAAATATGCTTTGGATAGTACAGTTTGCCCACTTTCAAACACTTTCAACAACATTACACAACACAACGATATATTTTTCCGCCGTGATCACAACTCCCGGCGGCACTCAATGCTTGAATTTCCAAAACCTTACTACGTTCATGACATTACAAAACAAAAGATAACATGGTGTACATTAACCCTTGCCGGCCGGAGATCGCGCGTCCTGGGCCAACGTCGCGCGTCGATCTCTTATAATATTATATACGGTTTGCCTATACTCCCGCTGTATGATCATATCACTATAGCCTCGCGTGTATGTATACCTGGCCGGTGATCGCGCGTCCTGGCGCAACGTCGCGCGCCTGGCGTATGGTATACGCGCGGCCGGTGATCGTATACATCAGGCTATGATCGCCGGTCATCACGTCGCGCGCTGTAAACGTAGACCATAGTTAGAAAACTTAAAGGTACCCCGGGGTCAAAGACGGGCGGGCGAACCCAAACGACGGGCGACCGACCGCCCAAAATAGTAGTACCTACCTCACACACACATTCGCCGTACCTCACACACACATTCGCCGTACACCTGACCCACCCCTCTCGTACACACTCACCATACCATTGTACCCACCCCAATGTTCTCTCACCGTTCAAAACAAAAAATATTTTCCCAAAAAATTTGACTTTTGTAAAAATATAATGTATCTTCTATATCGTTGTGACACTATTAAACACTAACCCACAAGGAGAACAAAAACATGACGAAGAACCCCACACCAAGTGCTAAACCCCGAGACACAGCTAAATTTCCATTTCTCACCCGAGTACTTATCACGTTCACCAGATTAAACTCTGCTGGTGTTGAGCAGAAAGAAAAAGAAGAGGTGGTATTCAAACTCACCCAAGAGGCAGGGAGAATGCCTTGGTTTGCCCTGCGTAACTATCTTGTGCCTAAATACCTCACTTCCAAATATGGCCCGGAAGAAGTAGGCTGGCAGAGGATCTACGAGATTCAAATCATTCAACAGGTCAGACGCGAAGACCCCACGGACATAACTGACATCCCCCTCAGAATAATGACACTTGAACAACTTGATCGTTACGTGAAGAAGTGGGAACTTAATGTTCCTGTGTTTGAGTTCTTCTCCGTAGAGAAAGCGAGAGAGATGGTGGAACTGAGACAGGAAGACGAGAAAGCCTACCAGAAATACCTTGCGGAGTACCGTGAAGGGAAACAGAGAAGTTATCCCGAGATGGACGGGTTAAGAGGCGACCAAGGGGTAGAGACCGAAGACGTATCCGAGTTCGAGAGGTTAATGGTTTCAGGCGGGACGACGCCGGCCAAACCCAAACCTAAAGTTAAAGACGAGGTTGACGGGGAAGTGGTAACCGACCCCATAACGACGGAGACGACGTACGATGACAAAGACCCATTCTCAGGAGTCTGATCCTTTTGTTCCTGAAGAAACTACGGAAGTCACGGAGTATTTTTACCACGATGTGATGCCGAATGGGAACGTGGCGAAGATGAAACTCGAATCGGGGATTCCGGTAGTGGTGGAGGATTTGGGGAAAGCCGCGGATTGGATGAAGAAGGCCGTGACGCGGATGATGATGTTGACTCCGAAAGACGTCAGTACACTTGACCTCGGGGAGATGACACATTTGGAACTTGCCTCGTTACGTCTTGCGATGGCGGCGGCGGCAGGATGCCTCAAGTCCACTCAAGAAATGTTCGATAGAGTTATGGGGAGACCCAAACAAGTCAACGAGAATTATAATGCGAATGTGTCCCTTGACGATATTCTGTTGGGGAAAGACCGTGAGAATGAGAAGGGCGTGGTAGATGTCAACCTTGAAGACTGAGATAGACCGATTACGAAACGACCTACCGGAGTATTGCCGGAGGTTTGTCAAGATACGCCCAAAAACGGGAGGCCCCGCTGTCCCTTTCATATTTAATTC
>Ga0265294_10000685_pt1 | contig 45736 bp, 35 predicted proteins | sample MunlanPumphouse3_FD_192504 | JGI IMG/M metagenome (GOLD analysis project Ga0265294, IMG submission 192504) | Groundwater microbial communities from a municipal landfill in Southern Ontario, Canada - Pumphouse #3 | ecosystem: Environmental > Aquatic > Deep subsurface > Groundwater | place...
CCTTGCAGGCACAAAACCTTCAACTACACTTTGACCCCCGCAATACCCTTTACGGTGATGAGGTTGCAGGGTCCAACTATCTGACCGCTACCTTTGAGATGTTCAAGCCGGACCAGTGGGGAAGCACTTTTATGTTTGTCGATTTCGATTTGAACAACAGCAAAAAGAACATCGGGTTGGTATATGCAGAGATTGCCCGTGAGTTTAAAATCGGTGATTTTCCGCTGATGCCCCACCTGGAATACAATGGTGGACTTGGATTGGTGAAAGATACCCCTGTAGGCTTCTCCATCCCCTCCTCCTATCTGGCGGGTTTTGGTTATCCCTTCCAGCTGGGCAACTTCTTTATGAGCAGCTACGTGGCTTACAAGTTAAATGCTTTTCAGGAGGTGAGTAATGATTTGCAGTGGACCGTTACCTGGAACGCTACCCTGGCAGGAGGAAAGCTATCTCTGGGAGGTTTTATGGATCTCTGGTCAGAGAACAAAGACCGGACAGGTGCTGAATCAGGGAAAAAACTTATCCTGTTGAGTGAGCCACAGCTCTGGTACAATTTCACGCCCAACTTTGCTTTGGGAACCGAGGTGGAGCTGAGCTACAACTTCGCCGGTGCCGACAAGTTCTACGCCATCCCCACGCTGGCTACCAAATGGAATTTTTAATTCTTAATCAACCAATATCATGCTGGAAAAGATATTCAAGCTAAAGCAAAACAAAACAACGGTACGTACCGAGGTCATGGCAGGGATCATCACCTTCCTCACCATGTCTTACATTTTGGCGGTGAACCCGCAAATTTTGGGTGAGACAGGGATGGACAGGGGAGCGCTGTTCACGACCACTGCCATCGCTGCCATTGCCGGCACCCTTTTTATGGCGCTCATTGCCAATGTGCCGATCGCTCAGGCTCCGGGAATGGGGCTAAACAATTTCTTCGCCTTCAGCGTGGTGATTGCAATGGGACATTCCTGGCAGTTTGCCCTGACAGGTGTTTTGCTTTCGGGTTTCTGTTTTATGTTGCTGACCATCTTCAATATCCGGAAAATTATCGTGGACAATATTCCCGTGGCACTGAAAAATGCGATTCCTATCGGTATCGGATTGTTTATTACGCTGATAGGATTGAAAAGTGCAGGAATTGTAACACCCAACGAGTTTACGCTCGTTCAACTCGGCAATATGGCAGATCCCAATGTCTGGATTGCCGTACTCGGCCTGGTGGTGATTGCAGTGCTTCTGGTTAAAAAAGTGCATGGCGCCATCCTGATCGGCATCATTGTCTCCACGCTGTTTGCCGGATTCCTGGGACTGATCCAGTTACCCCAGGGCAGTTGGATTACCCTGCCACCCAGTGTTGAGCCTATCTTCTTCAAATTTGAATGGAGCAGTATTTTATCTTTCGATATGTTGATTGTTGTGTTTACCTTCCTGATGGTCAATATCTTTGATGCAATGGGGACATTGATTGGGGTGATATCCAAAATTGGCAAATCGGAGAAAGATGGGAGCTTCCCTCAATTGCAGAAAGCATTGTTTGCCGACGCACTGGGCACATTTGTAGGAGCTCTTCTGGGAACCAGCCCGAATACTTCTTACGTGGAAAGTGCTTCAGGTGTGGCTGCCGGTGGAAGAACGGGACTCACCAGTGTGAGTACCACGCTGATGTTCGTACTGGCCCTTTTCTTTGCTCCTATTTTCCTGATGGTGCCGGCTGCAGCTACAGCCCCGGCGCTGATTATCATCGGGTTGTTTATGATGAGCTCGGTTGCTGACATCGATTTCAACGAAATAAGTGAAGGGCTTCCGGCTTTTGTCACCATCATCTTCATGCCGTTCACCTACAGCATTGCCAACGGGATCATTTTCGGGATGTTGAGTTTCACCATCGTCAAGCTGTTGTCGGGAAAAGTAAAAGATGTGAGTATCACCATGTATGTGCTGACACTCTTTTTCCTGATCAAGATTGTACTGGATGCATCAAATGCCTTTGTGCATTGATGAATTGAGCGCTTTGTCAATCCGGAAATAAGCCGACCTGTTATTTTATTTGCCGTTCTGGGATAAAACCATTACTTTTGCGGCCTAATCCAAATATTACTCAGATAAATACAATTTATGGCAACAACCGCTGATTTCAGAAACGGCATGTGCATCGACCTCGAAGGTCAGTATTACTTCATCGTGGAGTTTCTCCATGTGAAACCGGGCAAAGGTGCCGCATTCGTACGTACCAAGCTGAAGAACGTGACCACCGGCCGCGTTCTCGACAAGACCTTCAACTCGGGCGTCAAGGTGGATGAAGTGCGCATTGAACGTCGCTCCTTCCAGTACCTCTATCGCGACGACATGGGGTACAACTTCATGAACACCGAGACCTACGAGCAGATCCCCATTCCGGAGGAGCAGATCGAAGGGGTGCGTTTCCTAAAGGAGGGAGATGTGGTGGAAGTACAGATCCATGCCGAGAGCGGTACAATTCTTACTGCCCAGATGCCGACTCACGTGGTGCTTGAGATCACTTATACCGAGCCGGGCATCAAGGGGGATACCGCCACCAACACCCTGAAGCCGGCAACGGTAGAAACAGGTGCCGAGGTGCGTGTTCCTCTCTTTATCAACACCGGTGAGAAGGTGAAGGTCGATACTCGTGACGGCTCATATGTGGAACGGGTGAGAGACTGACAAGTCATTTGATAAAACAGAAAACAGGGAGTATCATACAATGATATTCCCTGTTTTTGTATAAGCCCAATCTGGCGATTCTATACTCATTCAACCTATACGATAATCATCCTGGTTACGTTGGATAAAAACCCCTACAACTCTCTTCATATTTAATTGCCACTTTCTTTTCGGATGTTTTTTTTGTTGTCATAGCATTGAATTTTTAATTGATTATATCGAATCCCGCATCACTTTTATCTTGTCGTGCGACATTTTGATCTCTGCCATCTGAGAGAATATGGTCGCTTTCTGTTTTTTAAATTTTTCCATAATTGATTCATTAAAATTGTAATAGTTCAGATCCAACTGACAGTTAAACAGCATTATTTTATTCTTTGTTCATGTGTCGCTTCTTAAAAAATATAAAAATGATATATGGAAAAGTCGCAAGATATAGAATGTATATATATGTCTGCCTTGAAAAGCTTCGTCGGGAATCACTATTTGCCATTCTCTACATTTTTGTATAGATTTGCATATAGATCTCTCTCATTATTACATTGCTGAATAAGCAATAACCTCTTTTTTAACCCCTGCTGCCTCTGTTTTCCACAATGTTCTCATTGCAGCCAACCAAACTGTTATGCATATTATCGACATCCTGATTTTCATTGTGTATATGCTCTTCGTGCTGGGCATTGGAATCTATTTTTTGAGAAAGAACAAGAATGCCGACGACTATTACGTGGGTGGACGATCCATGAGCAGTCCGGTGATCGGCCTCTCGGTGGTGGCCACCGACGTGGGGGGTGGCTTCTCCATTGGCTTGGGGGGGCTGGGTTTCCTGATGGGTCTCTCCGGTTCCTGGATGCTCTTCACAGGGCTGCTCGGTGCCTGGCTGAGTGCAGTCTTCCTGATCCCCAAAGCGGGTAAGCTCTCAAAAAGATTAAAGCTTTACACCTTTCCACAGCTGTTTGAGTATTTCTATAGTCCCCGCGTGGCACTACTGGCCGGCATCATCTCTGCTGTAGGTTACATTGGCTTCACCAGTTCGCAGCTACTGGCCGGTGCCAAGCTGGCATCTGCCACCTTTGAGGGGCTCGATATGACCACCGCGCTCATCTTCATGGGGGTGATAGCCGTCGCCTACACCGCCATGGGTGGCCTCAAGGCGGTGATCTACACCGATGTGGTGCAGTGGATCATCCTGCTGGCGGGACTGATTCTGATCGGCATCCCGCTGGGCTACCATGCTATTGGTGGGATGGAGGCGATCCGGGCTACGCTGCCGGACGAATTTCTGAAGCTCAACAACATTGGCTGGCCCACCATCCTCAACTGGGCGGTGACCATCATCCCCATCTGGTTCGTCGGGATGACCCTCTATCAGCGGATCTATGCTACCCGCACGCCCAGGGAGGCACAGAAAGCGTGGTACATTGCCGGTGCTTTCGAGTGGCCTGTCATGGCATTCATGGGGGTGATTCTGGGACTGTTTGCCCGGGTGGCGTTCGAGAATGGCATGTTCTCCTACATGGGCTTTGCCCCCGGTGAGATGATGGATGCCGAGATGGGGCTGCCGTTGCTGTTGCGCACCATCCTGCCGGTAGGTTTGATGGGATTGATGATGGCGGCCTATTTCTCCGCGGTGATGTCTACCGCCGACAGTTGCATCATGGCAGCTTCCGGCAACATTGAAAGCGATATCCTGAAGAAGATCAGGCCGCTGCCCAAGAGCAAACGAGGGCGTCTGATCCAGTCGCAACTGATCACCCTGGGGATCGGACTGTTGGGATTGCTCATCGCCTTAAGGATGGAGAACGTGCTGGAACTGATGCTTCACTCCTACGCCTTCATGGTGAGTGGTCTCTTCATACCGGTGTTGGGTGCATTCTTTACCAAAAGAGGCAGTGCCACCGCCGCCTTCTGGGCCATGATCACCGGTGGGGCCACCACGCTGACCCTCACCCTGCTGTCGGTGAAGCTGCCCTACGGGCTCGATCCCAATATCTTCGGCATCACGGCGGCTGCTCTCTGCTTCCTGCTCCTTTCGAAACTCTTCCCGGGAAGAAGGAATGTGATCGGTTAATTTGCTGCTGGATCAATTTTTATCAGCTGATTTGTAGCTGTTTCCTGAATTTTCTTTGTATTTTTGTCCAGTCTGACTTCTCAAAGGGTGTATCATGAGCAAGTTAAGCATCAAGCAATGGGCTGAAGAGGACCGGCCGCGGGAGAAGTTGCTGCTCAAGGGTGTCACCGCACTCTCCGACTCGGAACTGATCGCCATACTGATCGGCTCGGGCAATGACAGGGAGAGTGCCGTGGAACTGGGCAGGCGGATACTGCTGGATGCCGGCAATGACCTCAACCGGCTGGGACGGATGGGTGTCACCGACCTGGTACAGCAATACCGAGGCATCGGTGAAGCGAAGGCGGTCTCCGTGATCGCTGCCCTCGAGCTGGGGCGCCGCAGACGATCAGCTGAAGCCAGTGAGCGACAGAAGATCACCTCTTCTCGTGACGCCTACGAGCACTTCTACCCAATTCTCTGCGACCTGAACCATGAGGAGACCTGGGCACTGCTCACCGACCGCTCCAACAAGGTGTTGAGCACCCTCCAGGTGAGTCGTGGTGGTATCTCCGGCACAGTGGTCGACATCCGCCTGATCCTTCGGGAGGCGCTGGGACATTACGCTTCGGGTATCCTGCTGGGGCACAATCATCCTTCGGGCAACTGCACCGCCAGCCCCCAGGATACACAGATCACCCGCAAGCTGAAGGAGGCTGCCCAATGGATGGACATCATGCTGCTGGATCACATCATCGTCTGCGGCGACAGCTATTACAGCTTTGCTGATGAGGGAATCATCTGAGGCAGCTAAACAATATGCCGGTAAAACGGTTTAATCAGAAATGTGAATGCATATGAACGAAGAATTACAAGAAATACAGGATAAGATTGTGGTGATGCTCAAGACGGTATATGACCCTGAGATCCCCGTCAACATATATGATCTGGGCATGATCTACGATGTGGATGTAGATGACTACAACAACGTTACCGTCGAAATGACCTTTACTTCTCCCGCCTGCCCGGCGGCCGATTTCATCCTGATGGATGTGCAGATGAAGGTGGAGTCGATCGAGGAGGTGAACAAGGTGGACATCAACCTCACCTTCGATCCTCCATGGGACCGATCAATGATGAGCGAGGAAGCCCTGTTCGAGCTGGGGATGATGTGACCGGGTAATTGGGAAACTGAGTCACGTGAAGAACAAAATCTATTTTCTATCGGATGCCCACCTGGGATCGCGGTCGCATCCCGACAGCCGGGAGACCGAACGTCGGCTCTGTCGATGGCTGGAGAGCGTACGGCAGGATGCACGGGTGATCTACCTGCTCGGTGACATCTTCGATTACTGGTACGAGTACCGGGACGTGGTGCCGAAAGGATTCACACGCCTGCTGGGGAAGCTCTCCGAGTTGACCGATGCGGGAGTAGAGATTCACTTCTTCATCGGTAATCACGACATCTGGCTCACCGACTATCTCTCAGTGGAGTGCGGACTGATTCTCCACTTTGAACCGCTGATCACCGATATTGATGGGAAGCGTTTTTTCCTGGCTCACGGTGACGGCCTGGGCGATGACTCACGTTCCTTTCACCTCTTGCGCAAGATCTTCCACAGCCGCTTCCTGCGTCGCTGTTTCTCGGCTGTGCACCCGCGGTTGACCATCCCGCTGGCTCACGCCTGGTCCAACAGCAGCCGTCTCAATGGCGGGGTGCAGGAGTACCTGGGAGAGGAGAGGGAGCATCTGGTTCAATTTTCAAAAGAAACATTGAAGGAAAACCCCGACATCAACTACTTCATCTTCGGACACCGTCATATCCTGTTGGATCTGTCCATTGCAGATGAGTCGCAGGTGATCATCCTGGGCGACTGGATCTCCTATTTCTCCTATGCCGTGTTCGACGGCGAGACTGTGAGTCTGAAACGCTGGGAAGAGTGATCCCGTTGCGCAGGAGAGCGAAGAATGAATGATTTTTTAGTTGCTGATGCCGGATTAACGGCTGAGCTGCCGGAAGAAATCCCAAATCACGATGCCGGCGGCGACCGATACATTCAGTGAGTGTTTGGTGCCGAACTGTGGGATCTCGATGCAGCCGTCGCAGGCATCGACCACCGGCTGCTGCACGCCGTGCACCTCGTGACCGAGGATCACGGCATATTTCTTATCTCTTTGCAACTCCATCGTCTCCAGTGAGAGGCTTTTCTCGGCCTGCTCCACCGAATAGACAGTATACCCACTATCCTGCAGTTGTCGAACAGCGGTGAGCGTCTCATCCAAATAGCGCCATTGCACTGAATCTTCAGCTCCCAGGGCGGTCTTGTGTATCTCCGCATTGGGAGGAGTGGCGGTGATGCCGCAAAGCAGGATCTCCTCCACCCGGAAGGCATCGCAGGTGCGGAACACCGAGCCGATGTTGTGCTGGCTCCGGACATTGTCCAGCACCACCGTGAGCGGTATCTTTTCTGCTGTCCTGAACTCCTCCACGCTGAGGCGGTTGAGTTCTTCCAATTTCAGTTTTCGTCGGGTCATATTTTTTAGTTTTTAGCTGTCAGCACTCAGCTGTCAGCACTCAGCGATCAGCACTCAGCATTCAGCACTCAGCTGTCAGCATTCAGCGATCAGCACTCAGCTGTCAGCATTCAGCGATCAGCACTCAGCATTCAGCATTCAGCTGTCAGTTTTTAACAGTACCTCAAACTTACAAACTTACTAACGCATAAACTTACAAACTTACTAACGATCTAATATTGAGCTATTTCACAACTGCCCTGACAATGAACCAGAGGTGATGGGCGAAGGTGGAGAGCTGACCGTAATGGTGTGCCATGATTCGGTAACGTTCCTTCAGTGATGCCTTTCTGTTGCGGGTTGTCATGCCCTCTTTGAGGTAGTTGATCAGCGTCAGCCGGCTGTTGTGGATCGTTTTCGCCTTCTTCATCATGCGGATGCTCCAGTCGAAGTCGGATGAGAAGCGATAGGCCAGGTCGTAGGGTTCGAACAGCTCCCGTTTCACCATGAATGCCTGGTGGCATACCACCATCCCCTGCCGGAAGCTCTTCCACCCAAGATTTTCCGGTGCTTTCAGCCGCCGCATATGGAGGAAGATACCGGCATCGTCCACGATTGCGGTCTCGCCGTAGATGATATCGGGTGCCGATGCCTCATCAAAGGTGCTCATCATCTTCTCCACGCTGTCGGCCGTAAAGAAGGTGTCTCCGGCGTTCAGGAAGCAGAGATAGTCGCCCGTTGCCATCGCTACCCCTTTGTTCATCGCGTCGTAAAGACCCTTATCCGGTTCACTCACCCAACGCAGCCTTTCGTGGGCATGATTGTCAATCAGCTCGAGGGTGCCATCCTTCGATCCACCGTCGATGATCAGGTGCTCGATGAACGGCCAGGACTGTTCACGGACACTCTTGATTGTCCGTTCCAGTGTGGCAGCAGCATTCCAGGTGACAGTAATAACAGATAGATGTTTCATTTTCTAGCGTAAATGGCGATGAAAGGTGAAAAGAATTTGCCCGGGAAGCCACCTATCTCAATCAGACTCTTTCCCTCGGTGAGTCGCTTGGTAAACTGTTGAAATGCTACTTTCGTGGGTGTGCAGTCATACCTGTAATGGGTCCAGCAGTCATCCCTGTGTGATTGATACGTGAATTTGTTATCCTGTTCCATAGATCTCAAGGTAACGATTGACAATTTTTTCCTGACTGTATTCCCTGATCACTTTGCTGCGAGCATCGCTGGAGTATCTTGCCAGGTCGCAGCTGAACAACATCTGTTCGATCCCTGCCGACAGATCATCGGCATCCTTAAATCGGGCTACATATCCATTCTGTTTGTGCGTGATCATCTCTGGGATCCCTCCCGTATCGAACCCCACACAGGGGGTGCCACAAGCCATCGCCTCCATGATGGTGTTGGGCAGGTTTTCCTGTAACGAAGGGGTGACAAACAGGTCGGCGGCATTGTAGACCAGCGCCATTTGGTCAGGGTTCACCAGACCGATGCTCCTGCTTGGTAGTGAAAGGTGTTGTCCCAGTTCACTTCCCCTCTCCCCGGCGATCAGAAAGAGGATGTCGTGCGATTGGCGGGCCAGTATCCTGTCGGCCTGAGCCAGGTAATCCATCCCTTTGCGCGAATCGGATGTATTGACAGCAGCAAAAAGCACAATCTTCGCATGTTCCGGCAGGTTGAACATCCGTCGTATCTGCTGTTTGTCTTGTGGTGCGTATTGATTTGTATCGATGGGGTTGGGAATGGAGACCAGATTGTGATCCCTGGTGAGGGGACTTTTCTCAGCCAGATTTTTCAGCCAGTTGCTGCATGCCACGAAGGTTATTTCTCCAGCTGCATACCTCTGCTGTTTCGTAAGAAACCGCCGATAGGAGAGATCTTCCCCCGAGGGTTTGGCCAGGTAAGGACAGTGCCCACAACCACTCTCATAATGGCTGCAGCCGGCAGCATGATGGCAGATGCCGGTGAAGGACCACATGTCATGCATGGTCCATATCACCTTTTTCCCGGAAGCCAGGATCCTGCCGAGCTCTTTCAGGGAGAGTGTTCCCTGGTTGATCCAGTGAAGATGGATCAGATCTGCCTCCCTGAAGAGAGGATGTTTCGTGATGGCCAACCCACTTTCGGCTGTCGATACATCAAACAGGTGCTTGCGTGAGAATCGGTTTTGAGCGAAGATGTGTGCTCTCTCAGAGAGGAAATTCCATCTATCTGGGAGGGCGCTACCCAGCTGAATCACATTCTCGTTGTCAGACAGCTTTTCACGGACCACCATCTTTGCCTGCTGACCCTGGGCATTGAGTGCATTCATCAGCCTGTATGCTGCAATGGCGGCACCACCCCTGATATCTGATGTGCTGATGAGCAGGATTTTCATAGGATTTCAATTTCTAAAAAACACGTCTGATCCTTCGCGTCGCTTTTGCCAGAAAAGAATTGGTGCGACCGTAATACTTCTCAAATGCTCTACGGGCATCCATATTTTCCGCAATATCCTCTATCTCTGTACGTAGTGATGTCATATGCAGATGAGTCGTGTAGATCTCATCACTCCCGCTGTGACGTCCACTGCCATCAAAACCGATGTTTTGCACCAGCGACTTACCGGCGTTGAGTGAAAGGATATCGTTCAGGAAGAGAGTTGCATTCCAGCGGATGGCCCACGAGTCGTTCTCTTTGTTGACCTGTCTCCGGAGCATTCGTGTAAAAGGATAATTCCCGTTAAAATCGAATCGTTTACTCAGTTTCTTTTGTATCAATTCAGCCAGGAGTGCCTCACCATCGGAATTGAAGAGATCCCATGCCCTTTTCCAGGTAGCCCAGCCCCAGCTGCCGGTCCATTTGATCAGAAAGGCATCCGGCAATTGGTGCAAAGGAAAGCAATAGCCGTGAACATGACCGATTTTCTCCACGTTTTCATATCTCTTCAGGGCATCATTCATGAAGGTGAGGAAAAAGGGTGAAGTGATCAGGTCATCCTCCAGCACGATCACCGTCCCATACTTGTTCACCACGCGGGTAACCCCCTCGATGATGCTTTTAGCAAGACCCAGGTTATGGGATTGTTCCTCTATGTGGACCTTAGCGAAGCCTTTCACTGACCCGATAAGTTCGCGCACTCTTATCACATCCTCCTTGTCGGCATCACTCTTGTACCCATCGGAGATGATAAACAATTCGCTCCTGCTGCTGAGATGGTTGTTGCTTAATGCTTCCAGTGTCATCCTCGTGTGTTCGGGACGATTATAGGTGAAGAGGAGAATGGGAGATAGAGACATACTCAGAATAGGGTTATATCAGACAATATATTTCTCTCAAACACATGGAGAGCCACCTTTTTCCCAACCTCGATGCCTTTCAGTGTGAGATGATCTTTGATGGTGCTGTATGCCAGTTCCGGGTTGTTGTTGTCGCCACTTAGATGGCAGAGCCAGATGTTGCGCATCTCCTCATGTATGTGGTCGGCCAGGAACTCGGCAGCCTGGCGGTTGCTGAGGTGCCCCGTACCCGAGGTGATTCTGCGCTTCAGATGCCAGGGATAGCGGCCACTCTGGAGCATATCCTCGTCGTAGTTGCTCTCGATCACCAGATGGTTTGCCTGTAATGCATACCGTGCCACCTCCTCGGTGATCCTCCCCACGTCGGTGGCCAGCGTCAGCTTCTGGCCTGCGAACTCAATGAAATAACCGGCGTTGTCGTTGCTGTCGTGTGGTACGTCAAAGGCGGTGATACGGAAATCTTCGATCTGAAAGGGGGTGCCTTTCTCAATATATTTTGCGGAGCCATTCAGCCGGTTGCTGATCATGGGGCAGCTGTCAATACCACGGTGCACCTCCCGGGTGGCGTAAACAGGGATGTACATCTTCTCACCCAGGTAACCGGCCGATTTGATATGGTCGTAGTGGTCGTGGGTGATCAGTATTGCCATAATGGAAGATAGCTCCACGCCATGCTGTGCCAGTCGCTTTTTGATGACACGGGGACCCAGTCCCGCATCGATCAGGATGCCGTAGCGGTTATTGCCCAGGAAGTAACAGTTGCCGCAGCTGCCGCTGCTCAGGCTGAAGAAGGAGAAACGCTCCGATGGAAATAGTTCATATTGCATAACTGAATGCAAAGATAGCAACTTTTCAGGAACGGTCACGGTTTCTACCGATCGATAAAATCCTCAAAATAGCGGGTGATATGCTCGTGCAGGTGGACCCGGTCGGGACCCATCATGTTGTGACCGTGCCCCGGATAGATAAACAGATCGGGATGAGTGCCCGCTTTGATGCTTGCCTTCAGGAACTGGAGGGTATGCTGCATCACCACCGTGGGATCTTCATCGCCATGGATCATCAGCAGGCGTGACTCCAGATGGTTTGCCCTGTTTAGCAGGCTGCTCTGTGCATACCCATCGGGGTTTTCCTGTGGGGTATCCATATATCGTTCGCCATACATCACCTCGTAGTATTTCCAGTCGATCACGGGACCACCGGCCACGCCAACCTTGAAGATGTCCGGGTAGCGAAGCAGCATGTTGATGGTCATAAAACCACCGTAGCTCCAACCGTGGATGCCCATCCTCCCACTGTCCACGAAGGGTAGTGAACGGAGATACTCCACCCCTTTCATCTGATCTTCTGCTTCGATGGTCCCCAGCTGTCTGTGTGTCGCCTGTTCAAAGGAAAGCCCCCGATAGGCGGTACCGCGATTGTCCATCACGAAAACGATATAACCCTTTTGTGCCATGTGGGTCTCCCACCCGCCGGAACCGTAACGCCAGCGATTGTTCACCATCTGAGAGTGAGGGCCGCCATAGACATATACCGCAACAGGATATCGTTTTGCCGGGTCAAAGTCTGCTGGTTTCACCATGCGGTACCAGAGGTCAGTCACCCCGTCGGCCGCCTTGAGGATCCCTATCTTGACCGATGGCATGGGATGCCCGGAGTATGGATCGTTGGCTGCTGCCAGCTGTGTGATCCTTCTGGTTTGAGTGTCGATGAGATCGATACGCCCAGGGTTGTTGGCTGAGGTGTAACGGTCAATGAGATACCGTCCTGAAGCACTGAGGAACGCTGAGTGCATGCCGGGAAGGGTGGTGTGCTGTGTGATCCTTCCATTTCTCAGGTTGACACTGCAGATGTGCCGGTCGATGGGAGAGGGAAGGGTGGAGAGAAAAAACAGGTTTTCACCTGCCTCATCGAAGCCGATCACCTCAGTCACTTCCCAGCTGCCGTCAGTGAGCTGTTTCAACAGGGTGCCTTCAGAGTCGTAAAGGTAAAGGTGGTTGTACCCGTTTCGTTCGCTCTGCCATATAAACCGGTTGTTGTCTCCCTTCACAAAGAGCACAGGGTTCTCCGGCTCCACATATTTGGGATGGGTTTCACGGAACAGGGTTAGTTCCTTTTTACCGGTCTCACTGTTATATCGTACCAATTGCATGGTATCCTGACCACGGTTAAGATGGGCCACGTAGAGGCTTTTTCCGTCGGGACCCCAGGCGATATTGGTGAGGTATTGTGCTGCCGGTTCTCCTGTTGCCAGCCAGATGGTTCTCCCGTTCACTGTATCATGGATGCCGATGGTAACCTCGTGGCTGGCCATCCCTGCCATGGGGTATCTCTCCGGGTTTGGTTCAGCCACTCTGGCTGAGGCATCCACCAGCGGGTAGTTGCTTACCATGCGCTCATCCATTCGGTAGAAAGCTATCCTGCTACCGTTGGGCGACCAGAAGATGCCACCCATAATGCCGAACTCATTGCGGTGTACTGACTGTCCGCTGACAATCCCTCTGTCACGCTCGTTCGTGACCGCCTGCTCTCTCCCCTCGCTGTCCAACAGAAAGAGGTTGTTTGCCCTGGTGTAGGCGAGGTGGTGCCCGGAGGGTGAGAGGGTATGGTTCGCACTCTCCTCCGGATAGGAGAAGAAGGAGAGAACTTTTTTTCTCTTCGGGTCGCAGGTGCCAATACCGTTGCCGGTTGTAAATATGGCAACCCCTCCCTCTTCATTTGGGAAGGAGATACGGGATACCTTCTGTTTCTCCAGGGCGAGCTCGGCAGTGAGATTGGAGAAGGTGAGCCACCGCTTTTTCTTGCATCTTCCTGCAGGGCTGACTAACTCCCATACCGAGTCGTTCTGTGTGACCATCAGTCGGTTGCCGTACCATTGGTAGGATGCCGGGATGTGTGGCGCAAAGCGGGCATACTCCTTCCCGCCGGGAATCAGTTCTTCCAGTGAGAAGATTTTTTTTTCCTGTGCTACCAGCATTGTGATGAAAGTGCTCGAAGCGATGAGTAAGGTAATGAGGAAAGATCTGTATGGTATCATAAATCGTTGATTTGAATCATTTTGTGCTCATTGAGTGGTCTCATCAGACGAATGTCTCTCCCGACAGGCGCTGAAGTGTCTGGTGATACTCCTCCATAATGTGACGCACTACCTCACCTGCAGGCAGGATCTTCCGTATGTGGGAAGCAATCTGCCCGATCTCCAGCTCTCCCTCATTAAGATCACCTTCAAAGATGCCTTTTTTCGCACGTCCGCGCCCCAGCAGCACGCGGAGCTCATCGGCAGTAGCACCCTGCTCTTCAAGCTCCTGTACCTGCAGAAAGAAGTCATTCTTAACCAGTCGCGTGGGACTCACCTTTTTCAGTGAGAGAAAGGTATCTCCCTCGTTCAGCCCGATGCAATGCTGCTTGAACTCTTCACTGGCGGAGCTCTCCTCAGTCAGTGCGAAGCGTGTACCCATTTGTACCCCCTCTGCACCCAGGGCAAAGACCGCTGCCATGGCTGCACCGGTGGCAATGCCGCCGGCTGCAATTAATGGTAATTCTGTAGCAGCCCGCACTTGCGGGATCAGGGTGAGCGTGGTGCTCTCTTCCCGTCCATTGTGCCCTCCGGCTTCAAAACCTTCGGCCACGATGGCGTCTACACCGGCCTCTGCTGCCTTACGGGCAAAACGTGAACTGGAGACCACATGCGCAGTGATGATCCCCTCGTTTTTCAGCCGGGTGGTCCAACTCTTCGGGTTACCTGCCGAGGTGAAGACCACCGGCACCTTTTCTTCCATCACAATCTGCATGATCTCATCAATCTGGGGATACATCAACGGGATATTAACGCCAAAAGGATTCCCTGTGTTTGCCCTGCATTGGGTGATGTGATCCCTCAGTATTTCGGGGTGCATCGAGCCGGCACCGATCAGTCCCAATCCCCCAGCGTTGCTGACCGCGGAAGCAAGCCGCCAGCCACTACACCATACCATGCCTCCCTGGATCACCGGATAACGGATACCGAAGAGGTTGCATACTCTATTTTCAACCATTTTTTTTGTATTGATATACAAAGATAGCTGTTTCAGCCTGAAAGTCACCTCTATTTACTGTTTCTTCCTTTCGGTTTTCAATTTTCAGAGTCACTGAATGCCATTATGATTTTTTTTAGTAGCTTTGTGCACTGTTGCACACTGTGTGCTGCCCGGGCAGCGGTTACTAACAATCAAAAGGAATCACTGAGGTTATGAATGTTCTTCTTCTTGGCTCTGGGGGCCGTGAACACGCTATGGCGTGGAAAATACGTAAAAGCAATTACCTGAACAATCTTTATATTGCTCCCGGCAATGCGGGTACCGCACTACTGGGCACCAATGTACCCGTTGCGGTGACCGACTTTGGAGCTATGAAGCAATTTGCGCTTGAACATGATATTGACATGATCGTGGTAGGTCCCGAGGATCCCCTGGTAGAAGGAGTATACGATTTTTTCCGTGATGATGAAGATATATGCCATATTGCAGTAATAGGGCCTTCCAGGAAAGGAGCTCAGTTGGAAGGGAGCAAGGATTTCGCGAAAAGCTTCATGATGCGTCATCAGATCCCTACCGCACGCTATCAGACCGTGACCCTTGAGAATATCATGGAAGGGAATGCATTTCTGGATACATTACCCTCACCCTATGTGCTGAAGGCTGACGGTCTGGCAGCCGGAAAAGGGGTGTTGATCATACAGGATGTGAATGAAGCAAAGCAGATGCTTTCGGAGATGCTTAACGGGAAATTTGGTAAAGCCAGTGACAAGGTGGTTATTGAGGAGTTTCTCTCGGGTATTGAGTGTTCTGTCTTCGTACTTACCGATGGCAGCTCCTATAAGATTCTTCCGGTAGCTAAGGACTACAAGCGGATTGGTGAAGGAGACACGGGACTCAACACCGGAGGCATGGGTGCCGTGTCACCCGTTCCCTTTGCCGATGAGCAGTTTATGGAGAAGGTGCGTACACGTATTGTGGAGCCCACCATTGAAGGGTTGCGTCGCGAAAAGATCGAGTATAAGGGTTTCATCTTCCTGGGTCTGATCAAGGTGGAGGGTGATCCCAAGGTGATTGAGTATAACGTGCGGATGGGTGATCCTGAGACCGAAGTGGTGATGCCGCTCATCAAGTCCGATCTCCTTGATCTTTTTATTGGTGTCACCACAGAAACGCTCGATCGTAAAAAGCTTGAGATTGACGAACGCACAGCTGTTACCGTGATGATGGTCTCAGGGGGTTATCCGGGAGCCTATGAGAAAGGAAAGGAGATCCTGGGACTGGATGAGGTGACCGACAGCATTCTTTTTCACGCGGGCACCAAAAACGAGAACAACAGGGTGCTGACCAACGGGGGACGGGTGTTGGCAGTCACTTCCTACGGACAGACGATGGATGATGCCCTGGAACGATCGTACCGCACCATTACGCGAATCTGTTTTGAGCAATGCACCTTCCGAAAGGATATTGGTTTCGACCTTCGACAATTGTAACCTGCTTCTTACTATTTGGATATGTCTCTTGTTGGCATTTTTAGGAGAACCGTGGTAGAGGGACGTTTTGTGACGTTTCCCGTGGTGTTGGTGATCCTGGGTATGCGACTCTTACTCTTCCTCAAATGCGATGTAGCTGATCCATCTTCGACTGAAGTCAGTCATTTATGGCATTTTGTAGCCCCCTTTTTTTACGATGGGGTGATATCGATGGTGACCGCCACTCTCGCTGTATTGCTGATTGCCTGGCTGATACGGTCTATGAACGACCGGTTTGCGTTGATCCGTTACCGCTCCAACCTGATATTCATTGCACCCCTGCTGTTGTTGAGCCTTCACCCCCGTTTTCTGGTGATGACACCAGACCTGGTAGCTGTAATCTTTATACAACTGGCCTTTTTTCCATTGCTGGAGTCATATCAGAAACAGGATGCCTATCTTCACTCTTTTCGGTCGGGGGTGCTGATCGCTATCGCGACTCTCTTTCATGTGGGGGCACTAGCTCTTGTCCCCCTTTGGTGGAGAGGAGAACGTTCCATGCGTGGACCCCAGTTGCGGGCACGTCTCTCCTATCTGTTTGGATTCCTGCTGGTCGGGTTCTCGCTCTTTTCTCTTTATTTTTTTCTGGACGACCTGCCGGGTTTCTCTCAGCCGTTCCACTTCTACGCCTCAATCTCGTTGCCCTCCTTGCCGGTTTATACCGTTGTAGAGTGGGTTGCCCTGGTGCTGATATTGCTTTTCTTTCTCTCCAACATGATAATGAGTACCCGTGTCTTCTCCCGCGACAAGGTGATCACCCTGACGCTGATGCGCTTCGTGGTCTACCTGATCATTTTTCTGTGGTTGCTTCAGGCTCTGTATTGGAGCCGGACACTTTTCTTTTTTACCGTCGCTCTCACCCTGATCTCCTACCTGAATGCTTATTTCTTTACCCGCACGAATAGCAAGAGTGGGGTCTGGCTGGCCTATATCAATCTGTCAGTGATGTTACTGTTCTATCTCTCGCACTTTACCCCCTTCCGTCTGTTTAATTTCTAAAACATTTTTGCTGCTCACGCTGTTAATTACATGAGATTCATCTACAAAGGTTTACAGGGTGTAAACCGGTGATGGATCATCTTTAAAACGAATGAAGGAGGAGATCGTATGAAGACAATGTTATCCTATGGTTTCGGCCTATTCTCTTTCCTGTTCATTCTCTGGGGTTGCGGCAGCACACAGACAGCAGCAGAGAAAGAGATGCTGGCATTGGAGGTGCGGGAGGCAGTGGAGCAGCCATCATTCAGGTTTAATGCTACCTATGCTTATCCTACCGGTTACCAGCCTGTTTATCTCTCACCCTATTATGATGTGGAGGTGACATCCGATACGGTGAAGGCATATCTGCCCTATTACGGACGAGCATATCGTGCACCGGTTGATCCCAGAGAGGGAGGCTTTCAGTTCACCAGTACTGATTTTACCTATCGTTATCGTCCCGGAAAAAGCGATGGCAATTGGATCGCTCATATCACGATACTGGATATGGACCGACCGGTAACTTTCAGGTTTGATATCTGGGAGAACGGATCATCCCGCCTGATGGTAAACGATTTCAACCGACAGTCGATATCATTTCAGGGAGATGTGGGCAGCAGGGAAGAGAAGAAAGAATAAGCAGAAGGTCACTCACGACTACAAAAAAAACTCCACCTGTTAGAGAGGAGTTTTTTGTAGTCGTTTGAATTATTTAAAACAGGTCTCTCAGGCTTACCGGGAGGTAGAAGGTGTCGTTCTTATCGATGTAGACAACCACTGACCCGATCCCGAAGGGCTTGCCGTTCTTTTTCACAACGGAGGAGAAAGCCGGTATCTCCAGTCGCGTCTTGCCCTTCTTAACCATTAGCACCGGGATGTTCGGGTTATCCCTGTTGATAGAATAGCTCATTCCTTTAAAAACATCCGTGTGTTTCACGAAGATACGGTCGGTTATCTCTTCCAGGGTGCTCTCCAATCCGCTCACTTCTTGAAGGTATTGGTTCAACTCGGTGTTGCGCATGTTTCCACGTGGCACATCACCCTGGGGGTGGTAGGCCGCCATCAGTACCTCTTCACCGGTATGGCTGCCGGTGGTGAAGCCGAAGCAGGAGCGGCTGTTTACGATCTTCACGATGTTGTGTGTCAGATTTTCGCTTGTACCCACCTGGGTGTAGTCGCTCTCTTTGTAGTTCCTGGAAGAGTAGAGCAGTGCTAACTCCTCATCGGTGATGTCGATGTCTGTATACTCTTTAAAGACAGCCTTGAACTCTTCCGGTTTGGTGTCGATGAGGATAGATTCGAGCCCGGAGGCACTGATCTTAATCCTTGACACCGTACCGAATAGCTCCCCGATACCCAGTTTGCCGGATCCGCCGCACTCCCTCTTACCGATGGTGAGTCCACTGTTGCCATGGTCTGACAGAATCACTACGGCTGTGTTGCCCTCCTCTTCAGCAAACGTCATCACCTTGCCCACTGCTTCATCAAAAGCAAGGTATTCATCAATAATGGTGGGCACATCATTGGCATGTGCTGCCCAGTCCACCTGGCTGCCCTCCACCATGAGGAAGAAGCCGTTTTCGTTGCGCGACAGAATCTCCAGAGCCTTCTCTGTCATCTCTGCCAGTGAAGGGATTTCATCTGTGTTCCGGTCAATATTGTAGGGAAGAGCACTGTTCTGAAACAGTGCCCACACCTTGCCGTTCCCGTTATAACCGAGCAACTGGTTCTTGTCGTTTTGAATCAATGTGGTTCCGTTGGCATCCAGGTGCTTTTTGATATCAGGCGTGAGATGCCTGTTTCCCCCACCGAACATCACATCCAGATTCTGGTACGCCATTTGTGGAGCAATCGCCTTATAATTGCTCCTTTTATAGTGATGAGCTGAGAAATCAGCAGGTGTAGCATGTGTAAACTCACTGGTGACTACCAGCCCCACCGCTTTCTCTTTCTCGATCTTCAACGCTTCCAGGATGGTAGCTGCAGGCTGCCAGGTACGAGTAGCATCAACCGGGAAGAGATCATTGTCGGATGCTTCCGGATGAATGGCTACATTTCCCTCTTGCTGGAGCACTCCCGTGGCATAGGTAGAGCCTGTGGGAGCTGAATCGCCAATGGGGGCGTTTGATGAGAAGGTAGTGACCGTGCCTGTGAAATAGGGATCAATGTGCAAACGCTCACCCATACCATTATAATATTTAAACCAACGAGCCGAGGAATAGACTCCAATAGAGGTCCCGTCGGGTATCATGACAATGAGGTTCTTTACCGGCCTCACTTCTGAGGCGAAAAGTGCTGTTGACGCAATCAGCAGGAAGAAGAGGAAAGTTATTTTTCGCATATCTGAAAATGGTTTTCTACTAAAAAACATTCAAAGATACAAAAATGTTGTGCACCCGATGGTGGAGAACGCATATTTAATTGTTTCGTAACATTTCCAGCAGCTGGAAAATAGCATTATTTGCTTATCTTTGTCTGAATGGAAAAAGAGTTAATGGGGATTGATAAACCGTTGATCCTGGTCACCAATGACGACGGATATCAGGCGAAGGGAATCAAATCGCTGATTGAGGCGATGAAGGGATTGGGTGAGATCATCGTTTTTGCACCCGACTCACACCGATCGGGTATGTCGAGTGCCATCTCTACATCACAGCCCTTACGGGCACGAGTCTATCATCGTGAGGAGGGGTTTACCGGCTACAGCTGTAACGGCACGCCGGTCGACTGTGTGAAACTGGCTTTGAATGAGTTCATGCCTCGCAAGCCGGACCTGCTGGTGTCGGGGATCAACCACGGCTCCAATGCCGGCATCAGCGTCATCTACTCGGGCACGATGGGTGCTGCCATCGAGGGCTGCATCTTTGAGGTACCTTCCATCGGCTTCTCCCTCTGTGACTTCTCACCTGATGCCGATTTCACGGTGGCCGCCTCGCTGGCGCGCAGGCTGGCTGCCGAAGTGATGAAGAAAGGATTGCCACGCGGTGTCTGCCTGAACGTAAACGTGCCCCCCGGTGAGATTAAGGGTATGAAGATGACCACCCAGACCGAGGGGAAATGGGTGAACGAATATCAGCGGTCGAAAGATGGAGCAGGAAGAGATGTATACTGGATGACCGGCAATTTCGAGAACTGGCAGGCCGACAACGAAGACAATGATGAATGGGCACTGGCACGGGGTTATGCAGCCGTAGTACCTGTGAAGATCGACATGACAGCCTATGACTTTCTACCGGAACTCAAAAAGTGGAACCTATAACGTTTAAACGTTACCAGGTTAGTGAGTTTGAGGTTTGATGATCATGGTTCGTAATTCGATTTTAAATGCTGACAGCTGAGAGCTGAGAGCTGACAGCTGAGAGCTGAATGCTGAATGCTGAATGCTGAGAGCTGAATGCTGAATGCTGACAACTGAATGCTAAAAAATATGAAATACTACATCATTGCAGGAGAAGCATCGGGCGATCTGCACGCATCAAACCTGATATACTCATTACGGGAATTGGACCGGAATGCTGAGTTTCGTTTCTTCGGAGGTGATCTGATGGAACAGGCCGGGGGGAGACTGGTGAGGCACTACCGTGAAATGGCCTACATGGGGTTCATGCCGGTGCTGTTGCATGCCCCTGACATCCTGCGCAACCTCTCCTTCTGCAAGCGTGACATCGCCTCATTCCATCCTGATGCGGTGATTCTGGTAGATTACCCCGGCTTCAACCTGAAGATCGCGAAATATGTGAAACAGCAGCTGCAGCTCCCGGTGTTTTACTATATCTCCCCCAAGGTCTGGGCCTGGAAGGAGTATCGGATAAAATCGTTCAAGAAATATGTGGATGAGATGCTCAGCATTCTCCCTTTCGAGGTAGACTTCTTCAGGAGACACCAGTACGAGGTGCACTATGTGGGTAACCCCACCGTCGATGCGATTGCTCAACGAAGCCACCAGGAGGAGACATTCCGTCAGTTCACGGATGCAAACGGACTGGAAGAGAGACCGGTGATCGCACTGCTTGCCGGCAGTCGCCGGCAGGAGATACGCAACAATCTGCCGTCAATGCTTGAAGCGGTTAAAGGATTTGCTGATGGTTATCAGTTTATCGTGGCGGGTGCACCCGGCATCGATCCGGCATGCTACAAACCTTACGAGAAGAGTTTCCCGCAGGTGAAGGTGCTCTTCGGTCAAACCTATCGTATCCTGGCTCAATCGGAGGTGGCACTGGTTACCTCAGGTACCGCCACTCTCGAGACGGCACTGCTCAATGTGCCGCAAGTGGTCTGTTACCGCACCTCATTGCCACGACTCACTTACTGGGGCTTTAAGCATCTGCTGCATACGCCCTTTATCTCGCTGGTCAACCTGATCTGCGATCGCGAGGTGGTGAAGGAGCTCTTCGCGAAGCAGTTCACTGTGGAAAATATCCGCAAAGAACTACAGCAATTGTTGCACGTGCAGCATTACCGGAATAACATGTTGGAGAGCTACCGTGAGCTCCGGGAGAAGCTGGGAGAGCCGGGTGCCTCCGGCAGGGCTGCCGCGGTGATTCACCGACGACTTCTTTCCTGAGAATTCTATTCACAGTGTGTTCAGCCTCGTTCATTTTTTTCTAAATAAAAGAAGCGATCCGTCCATTCATTCACATTTTTTCTTTTCTTTGTATACACTCTTAATACAGAATCTATGAAGGTAGGTATTCTCACATCGGGCGGCGATGCCCCCGGCATCAACGCCACCATTCGTGGCGTGGGTAAGACAGCCATCAACAACTATGGCATGCAGGTAATCGGTATCCAGAACGGCTTCTCCGGTTTACTCCATAAAGATATCGTGGAACTGACCGATTCATCGCTATCAGGGATACTGAATATGGGAGGGACCATTCTGGGTACAGCCCGTGAGAAGGTGTTCCGCAAGATGATCAACTCACCCGACGAGAAAGACCGTGAGCAGATCAAGAACGCCTATCATGAGCTGGGTCTCGACTGCCTGGTCTGCATCGGCGGTAACGGCACGCAGCGCACCACCTGGATGCTCTCAGAGCTGGGGCTGAACGTGGTGGGGGTGCCCAAGACCATCGACAACGATATCTACGGTACCGATGTCACCTTTGGCTTCGATACGGCAGTCAACATTGCCACCGATGCCATCGACCGGCTGCATTCCACTGCCAGCTCACACCGCCGTGTGATGTTGATCGAACTGATGGGGCACCATGCCGGATGGATCACCCTCTATGCTGGCATGGCGGGTGGAGCAGACATCATCCTGCTACCTGAACTCGGTTTCAACATGAAAGTGGTGATCGATAAGATTAAGGAACGAATGGAGATGGGAAAGGCATACTCCATTGTAGCTGTGGCAGAAGGTGTTGAGGTTCCGACGAATGAAAAGCCGGGATTTTATTTCACCCGTGAGATACAGGAACAGACCGGCTTTGAAACCCGTGAGACCGTGTTGGGCTATATCCAGCGGGGCGGGTCGCCTTCACCCTACGATCGCAACCTGGGCACATTGCTGGGAGGACATGCTGCTCAGTTGATCCACGAGGGACGCTTCGGGCGGATGGTGGCCAAGTTGGGCAATCAGATCTCTGATGTGCCGCTTTCAGAGGTGGCGGGCAAGCTGAGCCTGGTGACACCAGAAACGGACCTGGTGGTACAGGGCAAACGAATGGGTATCTCCTTCGGTATATGGTAACAAAAAAGGCACTCTACGGTGCCTTTTCCCATTTTCTATTGAGGAGTGTCTGTTTCTTCTTCCGGGTTGTCGGGTCTGGATCTATCCGTCTGGTTTGTCTCCAGTAACACCTCCTGCAATTCGTTGCTCTCCCGTAGTTTCTTTATGGCCATCCTGGCAGCCATCTGATGGGACTCCTTCTTCGAGTATCCCTTGCCTGAACCGACTTCGACACCCGCTACCTTTGCACAGGAGAAAAATACCGGGTTGTTCTGTGCATCGTATGTAGAGTCAGTCACCTCGAAACATACATCCACCTTGTTTTTCTGACCCCACTCAATGAGACGTGATTTGAAGTCCACTTCGCTTTTGAGCACCCTCTCCATGTTGATATGTTGTTTGATGAGCGTCTCATAAACAAAATGCTTGGTAACACGGTAACCCTGGTCCAGGTAGATGGCGCCGATGAGTGCCTCCAGCGCATCGCCGTATATGTTGGTGTTGTGCGCCAGGTTGCGGGTGGAGGAGACGATCAGCTTGTCGAGTCCCAGTTCGATGGCGATCTTGTTGAGCGTTTCTCTTTGGACGATGCGTGAGCGGGTGCTGGTGAGAAACCCCTCTTTCTTGTGGTCAAACTGCTTGTATAGAATGTCGGCCACGATAGCATCAAGGATGGCATCACCCAGGAATTCAAGCCGTTCATTGTTCACCCATTTTCCTTTCTTTGAGCGGACAGATGAGGAGCGGTGCGTCATGGCTTCCCGGTAGAGATCGATCCAGTCGGGATAGAATCCCAATACCTTATAAAATGAAAGATAAGGCTCCTTCCCTTTGTGCGGGAGAGCCTTTACTCTTTTGACAAATCTTCTTAACACACTACTGGTTGTATTGCTTGAGAATTACACTTGCGTTGTGTCCCCCAAAGCCAAAAGTGTTCGATAACGCAGCTCTTATCTCCCTCTTTTGAGCTTTGTTGAATGTGAAATTTAACCGGTAATCAATGTCAGGATCCTCATCCCCCTCGGTGAAGTTGATGGTGGGGGGCACCACCTGGTCGCGGATAGCCAGGATGGAGAAGATAGCTTCCAGGGCTCCAGCTCCTCCGAGCAGGTGGCCGGTCATCGACTTGGTGGAGCTGATGTTCAGCTGGTAGCTGTGCTCTCCAAATACATCGAGAATGGCCCTCACCTCAGATATGTCACCCACCGGTGTAGCTGTACCATGTACATTGATGTAGTCGATCTCGTCGGGATTCATCTCGGCATCCTCCAGTGCATTGCGCATCACCAATTTGGCTCCCAGTCCGTCAGGATGGGAGGCGGTGAGGTGATAGGCGTCGGCCGACATGCCGCCACCCGCTACCTCTGCATAGATGGTGGCACCCCGTGCGATGGCGTGCCCCAGTTCCTCCAGGATGAGTGCTGATCCTCCCTCACCCATCACAAACCCGTCACGGCTGGCGCTGAAGGGACGTGAAGCGGTCAGAGGATCGTCGTTACGCGTGGAGATGGCATGCATGGCATTGAAACCTCCCACGGCTGAGGGACTGATGGTCGCCTCAGCTCCGCCACAGACAATAGCATTGACCTTGCCCAGGCGTATCAGGTTAAAGGCATCCACGATGGCATTGGTGGAAGAGGCACAGGCAGAAACGGTCGCGTAGTTGGGCCCTCTCAGTCCATAAATCATAGAGATATGCCCCGCGGCTATATCTGCTATCATTTTCGGAATGAAAAAGGGATTGAACTTGGGTCCCCTCTCCTTGTTCAGGAAATATTCACCTACCTCGTCTTCAAATGTCTTGATGCCACCGATACCGGCAGAAAAAATCACTCCGATGCGATCCAGGTTCTCCTTCTCCAGGTCGAGGCCGGAATCGCTCATCGCATCCTTGGCTGCCTTGATGGCCAACTGCGAATAGCGGTCATACTTCCTTACCTCCTTGCGGTCGAAATGATCAGCCGGGTTGAAATCCTTCACCTCGCAGGCGAACTGCGTCTTGAAAAGGGATGCATCGAAATGAGTAATAGGCCCGGCGCCGCTCTTACCTGCGAGGGCGTTCTTCCAGGTGGTCTGAACGTCGTTTCCCAGGGGAGTGATGGCTCCCAGGCCTGTTACTACTACTCTCTTTAACTCCATGTAAAGATGGATTATTTTGCGTGTTGTTCTACGTAAGCAACAGCGTCTCCAACAGTTGAGATCTTTTCTGCCTGATCATCCGGGATGGAGATGTTGAACTCCTTCTCGAATTCCATGATCAGCTCAACGGTGTCAAGAGAATCAGCGCCCAGATCATTGGTGAAGCTGGCGGTTTCAGTTACTTCAGACTCTTCTACGCCTAATTTGTCAACAATGATCGATTTCACTCTTTGTGCTACTTCAGACATAACTTTCGATATTAATTAATAAATAAAAATATTATTCTTACATTTGCGCTTGCAAAGTAACGCATTTTTTCTCTAATTGTGCAAATAATTGTCGATTTAATTCGATTAAAATGCACAAAAACGCCTCATTTGTGCAATTAATTACCCCTTTTTATGATTCGACTCGCCCTTTTTGCATCGGGTAGCGGCAGTAACGCCGAGAATATCGCCCACTACTTTCGTTTTCGTGATGATGTGGCAGTCACGCTGATAATCTCCAACAAAACCGATGCATACGTGCATGAACGTGCCCGGCGACTGGGTATTCCTTCTTTCACCTACAGCCGTGAAGCCTTTGACAAGGGTGATGAGATCCTGGCACTGCTTCGTCGTCATGAGATAGAATTCATCGTGCTCGCCGGCTTCCTGCTTAAAGTATCGCAGCCACTACTGGATGCCTACCCGCAACGCATCGTGAATATTCATCCGGCGCTGCTGCCCCGGTATGGTGGCAAGGGGATGTATGGTGACCGGGTACACCAGGCGGTGGTAGAGGCAGGCGACAGGGTGTCGGGTATCACCATCCATTATGTGAATGAGCACTACGATGAGGGAGATATCATCTTCCAGGCGCAGTGTGAACTATTGCCGGGTGACACACCCGAAGAGGTGGCCCGTAAAGTGCATGCGCTGGAGTATGCCCACTTCCCGGAGGTGATCGATTCACTGGTGAAAAAATTGAACAACTGAATAAGCCATATCATAAATAATCGTATCTTTGCAGTTCCATTGGCGGCCGTGGCGTAATTGGTAGCCGCGCCAGACTTAGGATCTGGTGCCGAGAGGCGTGGGGGTTCGAGTCCCTTCGGCCGCACAACAGACTCCCCTGAGGATTGTTTCCCGGGGGAGTTTTTATTTTTCATCTACGAGGTTGTGGATAGTGTCTGATGGGCAGTAGTTTGATTTTTATGCATTGTATTTACTTGGTGATTTCCCGAAATGTTTTTTAAAGCTTGCCGAGAAATGGGATAGGGTAGCGAAGCCGGTCATGTCAGCCACCTCCGAGATGTTGTATTTCCCCTCTGAAAGGAGCTCTGCTGCACGATTCAGTTTGTATTTTTTGAAGAAAACATTCGGATTCTCACCCGTCAATCCTTTTACCTTGTTGTAGAACTTGGTACGGGAAATCTGCAGCATCTCAGTCATTCGGGTGATGTTCAACTCCGGGTTGGATAACTCCATTTCCATCAGTTGGTAGAGATCAGTCATGAATGCATTGTCCTGAGGGGATAGTACATTCTCGGTAATCCTTTCCGTTTTGGTTGTTTTCCCGAGCAGGTTCCTGATTTTCTCACGGTTACTGAGCTGCGATTTGAGCAACGCAAGCAGGTAGTTTGGATCAAAAGGCTTGGTGACATACGCATCCGCTCCGGTGTTAAGGCCTTCCACCTGATCCTCCACAGTCGCTTTGGCGGTAATCAATACCACGGGAATGTGACAGAGCTGGATATCTTCTTTGATCATGCGGCACAGTTCGATGCCACTGCTTCCCGGCATCACAATGTCACTCAATACCAGATCAGTCTCTTTCTCCTGCAGGGATTTGTAGGCACTCTCTGCATCAAAACGGCTGGTGATGTTGTATTGTCCCTGCAACAGCGATCGGAGGTAGTGGATGATTTCAGTATCATCATCCACCACCAGTATGGTGGGCAAATCATCTGTCGGTTGACCCATATTCTGGAGTGACAATTGTTCATCGGCCTGTATTGGGAATGCTTCATCTTGTGTTTCAATGCTGATCTCTTTTTCGTCGGCTGTATAGGCATTGTCTCCCACAGGTAGGATGTAGACAAATAGTGCTCCCGAACCCTCAGGTCTGTTCATCGCATTGATATAACCATGGTGTAGTTCTGCGAGCCGGCGGGCATAATATAATCCAATACCTGTTCCCCAGTTGTAGACACCTTGTGAATGTTCATTCATCTGGTAGTAACGTTCGAAGATCTTCTCCTGTTGGTCTTCGGGTATGCCCATGCCGGTGTCAGAAACCGATATCTTGATGTATTCCGCACTCACATCCCTCTCTGTAAGGGGAAACAGGTTCATTGCCTCCCTGCGTGAAATCACATCAAATACAAGTTCAATCTGTCCGCCACTGGGTGTGAACTTCAATGCGTTGGAGATCAGATTACCAGTGATCTTCTCGAATTTGCTCAGATCCAACCATGTGAGGAAGGAATCATCCAGGCCGAAGGTCTTGAATCTGATCTTCTTGTAATTCGCATTCACTATGAATAATTCTGTCAGGCGCCTCAGTTCCGAAATGATTTCGGTACGTCTGACCTTCAATCGTAACGTGTCGTTTTCAAGTTTGTTGAAATCCAGTAACTGGTTGACCAGTGCGAGCATTCGGTTGACACTCCGCTGTATGATGTGCAGCAGCTGTCTGGATTGATCCGGGATGGAAGCATCATTACACAATTGAGTCACCGGTCCCGATATCAGGGTCAGCGGTGTGCGGAACTCGTGGGAGATGTTGGCAAAGTAGCTCATGTTCATCTTGTTGATCCGCTGTTCCTGCTCTTTCTCCTCTTCTGCTTTTCTGATCTGTTGCTTGTTTTTTCTGATCCCGCTATAGATACGGATCATCCCCCATACAATCAGGAGGGTAAGGAGGAGATAAATGACATAAGCCCACCCACTGGCCCACGGCGAAGGTTTTATCCTGATGGTGATGGCATTATCTGTTTCCACAATGCTCTTGTCGTTGTTGGTGATCCGCACTTTAAAGGTATATTCTCCGGCAGGCAGGTTGGAGTAGAAAGCCTCCCGATTGTTGCGGGCATCGATCCACAGGTTATCGAACCCTTCCATCATGTAATGGTAGTGTACTCGCTCGTATTCAGCATAATCGAGGGCTGCAAACGAGATGGAAAAACTGTTATGGTCATGTTGCAGATGTATGTCGGGGTTGTACCGGAGACTTTTGGTTATGATCTCATTTTGCAACGGAGATATAAGCTGATTGTGTATCTTCAGGTCCTCGAATAACAAGGGAATGCTTCTCTTGGGATAGGCATCGACGGGATTAAAGAAGGTCATCCCATGTGTGCCACCGAAGATGATTGTCCCATCGTTCATCTGACAGGAAGAGCGCTCGTTGAATTGATTGCCTCCAATACCATCGGTCTTGTAATAACTGGAAAAACTGTTGTTTGTGCGGTCATATTTACTCAGTCCGTACAGGGTGCTTACCCAGATATTCCCCAGCTTGTCTTCCTGAACAGCCGATATATCGGTACTGGTGGTATTTTCCATTCGTTCCAGGGTTTTGGTTGTGCGGTTGTATCTGAGCAATCCGTTGGCAATGGTCCCGATCCAGATGTCACCCATCGAATCTTCATAGAGACAGATGGGAATGAATGCGGATCGTTTGATTTGTGGGGTTACATCGATCTCTTCCACATCCCAGGTGTCGGGATCGATGATGCGCGGGTTGTGGGGAAACGAGGCGACCATGATCTCTCCCGTGGTGAGGGTGATAACCGCTGAGGTGAAAGTGAAGGAAAGAGGGTAAAGCATTACCTTCTCAAACGCCTCTGCACCTTTCCGCAATGCATAGATATTTTCATTGCTGCATCCTGCCCAGACGGTGCCGTTTCGATCCTGACTCATTTCGTGTGTGAGACCGGGTAACGTGTAGGTCTTTACCTCACGAAGCAGTTGGTTCTCCTCATCGTAGCTACAGCAGATAAGTTTATAGGTTGATATCAGCCATATTTGGTTTTCATTGTCTACAAAGACAGACCTTACCTGATTTGGGAAATATCTGTTCTCCGGAAAGAATTGCTGGGTCTCGACAGCCCGGATGGTGCCGTTTTTTGTGTGGTAGACGTAAAGACCGTCCATCGAGGTCGTGATCCAGAGGTTGTCATCTTTTCCCTTTTTCAGCGATATGATCGACTTATGCTCCATGAATTTCCGCAAGTAGTTGTTCTCGTTGAACCGTTCCTTATATCGGTAACTGGTTACAAAACCCTGGTCGGAAGAGCCGATCCAGAGGTTTTTCTGTGAATCGGTGAACATTGCGGTGATGTGAAAGGCGGGGGGTTCGAACGGGAATCCATTTTCATCCTGTGAGATCACCCTCTCTTCTGAATAGTTGTAGAGGTAGACACCCTTCTGTGTGTTGATCAGTAAAGATGAATGATTATAGGGATGAATGAAATTGATTACTCCCTCCGATAGTTGCGGGTGGCGGGCGATCGCCTCCGGTATATCCATATAACTTCCGGTACGTGTATCCAATATGGAGAGCCTGTTGTAGGATGCGAGCCATAACTCGCCGTTGTCACGGAGATAAGCATATTGAGTTTGCTGATCTTCCCTGTCGAACGACTTTTTCAGTTCCATTGTAGTAAGGTCGAAGCATCGGATCAATCCTGCGTTGATGGCCCAGAGATGGTCGGATTCATCGATGAACACATTGAATGTGTAGGTGTTGTTGTAAAACATCTCTGGAATCACCACTTTGAATCTGTCCTCTTCCGGAATATATTCACAGAGTTCGAATCCCATGTTCAGGAAAATACGTCCCTCTCCGCTTTCCACTATCTGCAATGCATACTGGCTCCCACTCTCAATGGGGATTCGCCGAAAACAATCCTCCTCGGTATATTGACATGTTCCGTTGACGGTGGCAATCCAGATACGCCCTCTGGAGTCACACAGGATATCTTTTACCTGATTGTCGCTGATACTCAAAGAGTCATCGCTGTTAAAGTATTGATGGTATTCATAGGCATTGAACTTGTTCAGACCCCGGAAGGTGCCAATCCAGATATGACCTAAGGTATCTTCGGCGAATGAGCTTACTTGTTGATTAGAAATATCATTGCTGATGGTATGGCTGGTTTTAAATTCCAGCTCTTTTTTATTCGTTGTGCAGGAGAGGATAGAGAGGCAGAAAATAAGTAGTGTTGCCTTATGGAGTATAATGATGTGTTCTTTCATTCTTTATCTGGTTTGTGCTTCCCGAAGACCAAAATTACGATTTTATATTCATTTTTTTCAGGTGTGCAAGGTGAAAAGCAGATGGCTTTTAGGAAGAGTTGTCTAAATAGGTAAACTTATGAACAAATAGAACAATAGAAATGAATAAATCGAAAAGTTATCTGAACGTATCCGAAAACCTTTCTCTGATATAATGGATAACATTGCAACGTGAAATCATGACATCAATTATCTGAGTATATCATGTGGTTAGCCCAGTATGATTTGAAATCTATTGAGATCTATATAAATGTGATTAACGAATCTAGTAAATTAAAAAAATGATGAAAGACAATTGGCTAAAAGGGTTTATGCTGTCACTATTTTTTCTGATGATAACCCTTCCCTCCTTGCTGGCACAGGGATCTACAACGGTGGAAGGCAAGGTGGTAGATGACCAGTCTGAAGCAATGATTGGTGTGAGTGTGTTGGAGAAGGGCACCAGCAATGGTACTGTGACCGACTTGAATGGCAATTATCAACTATCTATTCGTGAAGGTGCAACGTTGGTATTCTCTTATATAGGGTATATCACACAGGAGCATGCGGTAAGTGGCGGCACGTTGAACGTCACAATGGATGAAGATACCCGGACGCTGGATGAACTGGTGGTGGTGGGATATGGTGTGCAGAAGAAGAGCTCACTTACCGGTGCCGTCTCCTCTGTCAAATCGGAAGATATGGAAGCACGAACCATCACCCGTCCTGAGCAGGCACTTCAGGGCAAAACAGCCGGTGTGCAGGTGCTCAGCGCATCGGCACGTCCAGGGGCCTCACCCACGGTGCGTATCCGTGGTGTGAGCTCCAATGGCTCCAGCGACCCGTTGTATGTGGTCGACGGAAGGATTGCCAGGGATATTGGTGGCATCGACCCGAATGACATCGAATCGATGGAGGTGCTGAAAGATGGGGCATCTGCCGCCATTTACGGTGCCGCTGCCGGTAATGGTGTGGTACTGATCACCACGAAGAAAGGGAAAGGAAACGGTAAGATCACCTATAACTTCCAGCACACTGCACAAAGCCTTGGACGAGTACCGGAAGTGATGAATGCCGTTCAATACAAGGAGTATTTCATTGAGTCGGGAAAGATTGCAGAAGGGGCTTTCGACATGTACTGGGATGGCAAGACCGATACCCGATGGACAGATGTGGCCTTTGAGAAAAGCTCGATGATCCGCCACAATCTGACCTTCCAGGGTGGGAACGAAGGGGGCTCATTCTATTTGTCGCTCTCAAACCTGCAAAACGACGGCATGGTGGTCGGTGATTCTGATACCTTTGAACGGTTAACCGGCATGATTAATGCCAGTTGGAAGATCAAACCCTGGCTCGAGGTTGGTACGAACAACCAGATCGATCATTACAAGGTGCAGTCCGTTGCGGAAGGCTCTGAGTACGGTAGCCTGTTGTTGTCGGTACTGCAGCTTGATCCCCTGACCAAACCGCTCTATCCCATCGATAACCTGCCTCAGCACATGGCGAACGTCTATGCACAGCACCCTAATATGCTGGGTGACGGAAATGGCAGCCTCTATGGCATCTCTCCCTTTACCGGCAATGCGGAAGCGATCAATCCGCTGGCGATGCGTGATCGTTCATTCACGCAAAACAGGGGATACAACATCAATGGGACTACCTATCTGAACCTTACGCCGGTCAATCATCTGACGCTGACCTCCCGGCTGGGTTATCGCCTCTCCTCTTCCTCCTCTTATGGAGTAGGACATGATTATTACTATCATGGCACCGCAAAACAGGATTATATTCAGGTGGATGCTTCCGACAACAGCCCGACATACTGGCAATGGGAGAACTTCCTGAACTACAACCGTGCTTTCGGCAAACACGACATGACCCTTATGCTCGGTACCTCCTATAGTGAAAGTCGTAGTTTCGGGGTGAGTGGCAACAAACGGGGTGATGACCAGAATCTCGGATTTCTACAGGACGACCCGCTCTTCTGGTATTTTGCCTATGCCACTTCAGATGCCGCCAAAGACGTATCGGGTGGTGAACCCAATTATACCCGCAAGCTGGCTTACTTTGGCCGTTTGAATTATGATTACGAAGGCAGGTACCTGGCACAGGCATCCTTGCGCGCTGATGCTGCCGACCTGTCGGTGTTGCCGAAAGGCAAGCGTTGGGGCTACTTCCCCGCTCTCTCTCTGGGTTGGGTGGTGTCACAGGAATCCTTCATGCAGGATACGGAAGATTGGCTGACACATCTTAAATTCCGTGCCAGCTGGGGACAGAATGGCTCGACCGCATCCTTGGGCGGTTATCTCTGGAACGTTTCTGTAGGCTCTACCGGACATCTGGCAGTGGGTGACAACAACAGTTTCTATTATGTGAATGGGTACGCACCGTCGGCTACCGGCAACGATCAGCTGAAATGGGAGACTTCCGAACAGACTAACATCGGGTTCGATGCCCGTTTTCTGAAGAACCGTCTCTCCTTGTCAGCCGATTACTTCAACAAAGAAACAAAGGATCTGATTGTATCGGGTATCAAGGCCTCTACCGTGGTAGGCAACACCTTCTCACCGGTAAATGCGGGGAACATCACCAACAGGGGTGTTGAACTGGAACTCGGATGGCAGGATCGCATCGGCGACTTCACCTATGGTATCCGCGGGAACATTGCCACCCTGAAGAACAAGGTGACCTATATCCATGAATCGCTTGCTGCAATTGATGGTGCTTCCCTGGTGACCTATGGTGCCATCACCCGTTTTGAGGTGGGTAAACCGGCCTGGTACTTCTATGGTTACAAATACACCGGTGTGGACAAGGAAACCGGCGAGCCGTTGTTCGAGGACCAGGATGGTGACGGTGTGATCACTGATAACGACAAGACAGAGATTGGCAAGGGTATCGCCGACATGACTTATGGTATCACCCTGACTGCCGGCTGGAAGAACTTCGACCTCATCCTGTTCGGTGCCGGGTCACACGGAAACGATGTATACAGTGGGTTGAATCGTGTGGATTATAACCTGAACCAACTTACCTACTTCACCGAAAACCGCTGGACCAGCAGCAATCCCAACGGGACAACCCCCAGGGCTTATGCTACCGACTACACCAAGTTCATGACCTCTTCGGGTTCGGTATTCGATGGCTCATATTTCAAGATCAAGCAGATTCAGCTGGGTTACTCCGTGCCGAAGAGCCTGCTCAACAAGATCGCGATTGAGAACCTTCGGGTGTATGGTTCACTGGAAGACTTTTTCACCTTCACCAGTTATCCCGGCTTCGATCCCGAGGTGACCGGTGTGGGCAATGCGCTGGGAGTGGATAAGGGCAGTTATCCCAATTCGAAGAAGATGCTTCTCGGCTTGGCCGTTACATTCTGATTTAATTCATCCATAACAACGAAAAACATATGAAAAATAAATATTTATTTTTACTGGCAGGGGTATTGCTCACGTTCGGGTTGACTTCCTGTGAAGATACCCTCGATATTTCTCAGAAAGGTGTGCTTGATTATTCTTTTTATTACCAGACCGATGAACAGGCTGAAGCTGCATCCAATGCACTCTACATTCAACTGAAAGGCACCTACTACAACTACACCATGTTGAAGAACGCGCTCTCAGACGATGTTTGGGCCGGTGGCGGTGGCCGTAACGACAATGCGGAGCTGGAAGGGTGTAACGAGTTCTCGTTCGGTTCCGATCAGAGTTTCATTCGTGGGGTGTGGGAGAGCTATTACAGTCTCATCTACAAGGCCAATGTGATTCTGGGTCACATCGACCCCGATACGGATATCAAGAAGAGGGCTCATGCGGAGGCAAAGTTCTTCCGTGCCTTTGCCTATTTCGATCTGATCTCAATGTGGGGTGAGGTGCCGTTGGTGGACCATGAGCTGACTCCCGATGAATATCAGATGCCCAAATCACCAAAAGCGGATCTCTGGGCACTGGTGGAGCAGGATCTGACTGAGGCCATCAACTCAGGATACCTGGAAGAGAAGGATGATGTCAACGACAATACCACATGGCGTGTCACCAAGCAGGTAGCCCAGACCATCCTGGGGAAAGCCTATCTCTGGCAGGAGAAGTATGCGGATGCTGCCGCTGTACTGAATCAGGTGCGAAGCAGCGGGAAGTATGCCCTTTATCAGGGGAACTATGAGAATATCCTTACCTATCTTGCTGAAGGATCGCCTGAGAGCATGCTGGAGAGCAACCGCATATTGGACATGAACAACGCATGGGATGAGTTCAGCTTCTTCGAGGTGATGAACCATTGGCGTATGGATAACCTGGAGGCTACATCTCCTCAGTTTTTGGACTACAAGGAGACGGGGTGGGGTTTTATGGTTCCCCAGAAAAGCCTCTATGATGCGTTTGTGGCTGAAGAGGGTGCTGACGGCTATCGCCTGAACCAGACCATGAAGACCTACGACCAGATGACCGAGCTGGGTGTCAAGCTGCAAAAAGGGAAGAGCATCATCAACGAAGGCTTTTTCCTCTGGAAACGTCGTTTCTCTTCTGCCGAAGCTCCCATCACCTTCTGGTGCTCCTATAACAACTATCGCTGGATGCGTTATGCCGAAGTGCTGTTGCTCGCTGCGGAGGCTAACATTATGGCCGGCAACCAGACCGAGGCAGATGCCTGTCTGAATGAGGTTCGCACACGTGCCCGGCTGCCCTATAAGACAGCCACCCTGGAGGCGATCAAGCTGGAAAAACGACTGGAACTATGCAGTGAGTATACCCGCTATCAGGATATCATCCGCTGGGGTGAGGCCGAATCATTGATGAAGAATCAGGGTTCCACTACTCCCCTGTTGACAAACAAGGCCAGTTCGGCAAGTGAACCGGATAACGTGGTGGTGGAATACAAACAGTACAACACCGATCCGAGTCGCTACGGCTTCAAACCGAAACATTACCTGCTTCCCATCCCGGCCACTGAAATACGGCTGAATCCCAACATGGAGCAGAACGAAGGCTGGTAATCTGATCCAAAACCTTGATATGAATTTATACTTTCAGCGAATGAAACAATTTATCCTGATGATTTGTCTGGCTGTGTTGTGCAGCCAGACAAATATCTCCGCGCAACAGATCCGCCTGAACAAACAGAACATCGACCAGGTGATCCGTGAAATGACATTGGAGGAAAAAGTGCAGATGCTCCTTGGTCGCGGCATGTCGATGGGCGGTGATGCCAAATTCCCCGGTACGGCGGGCAGAACCCATGAGATCCCTCGTTTGGGAATCCCTTCGGTCTACTTGGCCGATGGACCACATCGCCTGGCAATGAGTGTACGGCGTGAGTTCGACAGTCAGTTCTATTATACCACCGAGTTTCCTTCGGGGACTACCGTCGCTGCCACCTTCAATCCCGATGCTGCATACCTGGTGGGAAAAACACTGGGAGCAGAAGTGAAGGATTACGGGATGGATATCCTCCTGGCCCCGGGTGCGAACCTGATGCGCAATGTGCTTTGCGGACGTAATCACGAGTACTACTCTGAAGATCCTTTGCTGACCGGCAAGATCGCAGCCGGTTTCATCAACGGGGTACAGAGTGAAGGTGTGGGTACCAGCCTGAAACATTTTGCCGTGAACAATCAGGAGACCAACCGCAATAACAATGACTCCCGACTGGACCCGCGTCCATTGCGTGAGCTTTACCTGAAAGGGTTCGAGATCGCGGTCAGGGAGGCACAGCCCTGGACCATTATGACCGCCTACAACAAGGTGAACGGGAAGTATACCAGTGAGGACAGAGAGCTGACAACGGATATCCTGCGTGATGAGTGGGGGTTCATGGGTCTGGTGATCTCTGACTGGAATGCCGGCAAGGATGCCGTGGCGTCAATGGAGGCCGGTAATGATATGCTACAGCCGGGACAGGAACGTCAGTATCAGGCCATCCTTGAGGCAGTGCACAGCGGTGCGCTGGATGAAGCCATCCTGGACAGGAATGTGAGGCGGGTGCTGGAGATGGTTGTCAAGGCCCTTAGCTTCCACCATTATGATTATCCCAACGAGACCGATCTGAAGGCACATGCTGCGATCTCCCGCCAGGTGGGGAGTGAAGGGATCGTGCTCCTGGCCAACAACGGTATCCTTCCCTTCGCGGAGAACATCGGCCAGGTTGCTCTCTATGGGACTACCTCCTACGATATGGTGCCGGCAGGCATGGGCTTCGGTAGCACCGGCTTCGGCCGTTACACCGTTTCCATGGTGGAGGGGCTCAGAAAAGCATCGATTAAGGTAGACAGAGATCTGATCAGGCAGTACCAGCAGCATCTTGCTGAGGAGCAGAAACGATTGTTTCCCAACGGGCGCCCTCCCTTCTCACTCACCCCTCCACCACGTGCCGATGAATTTCTTCCCTCAGTTGAGGAGTTGACGTCTCAGGTTGCATCGAATGAGTTGGCCATCCTTACCATCGGACGCACCAGTGGTGAAGCCAAAGATCGTCATGTCAGTGAATTCTACCTTACCGATAACGAGAAAGCATTATTGGATAAGGTCTCCGAAGCCTATCATGCTGCGGGTAAGAAGGTGATCGTAATCCTCAATGTATGTGGACCTGTGGAAACCGCATCCTGGAGATCAATGGCCGATGCAATTCTCTGTGCTTTTCAACCGGGTCAGGAGGTAGGTCACTGCGTCACAGATGTGCTGACCGGAAAGGTCAATCCCTCCGGCAAGCTGCCGATGACATTTGCCATTCAGTATGGTGATGCTCCTTCCGACAACAACTTCCCGTTTGATTATGAATTCAAGATGCCCGATTTTGCGATGGGTACCGGTATGAACCTCCGGCGTAAAGAGGAGGAAGCAAAGCCGAAAGAGCCGGTACGCAATATCGATTATACCAATTATGAGGAAGGGATCTACGTGGGATACCGTTTTTTTGACACTTTTCAGAAAAAGGTAGCCTTCCCTTTTGGTTTTGGACTTTCATATACTACCTTTGACTATGAAGTGATTGATTCCTCCATTCAGGGTGAGCGGTGCGAAGTTAAGGTGGTTGTCACCAACAGCGGTAAGAGGCCCGGTAAGGAGGCTCTACAGCTCTATGTGAACGCACCGGCAGGAGGTCTTGACAAGCCCTCGAAGGAGTTGAAGGCATTGGCCAAGACAAAGGAGTTGAAGCCTGGTGAAAGTGAGGTTGTTACACTTTCATGGAGCCTGATGGACATGGCTTCATTCAACGGGAAAACCAGTTCCTGGGAGCTGGCAAAGGGAACCTATCAATGGATGGTAGCTGCATCCTCAACAGATGTGCGGAGCACTGTAAGCCATGAAATAAAAGTTGGCAGGAAACAGAAAGCTCATGATGCCATGAATCCTGAAAAGAGAATCACAACTCTGAAGAATGGATGATGGGTATCGAGGCTGGACATTTTTTAACTATTGAATATGAAACAGAATGTATTATTGCTGTTGCTGATCAGCTTTGCTGTCGCTGCTTCTGCACAACCTGCCCGGAGGCCACAAAGCAAGGTTGAAACGATAACGATCCAGAGCAAGGTGTTGAACGCCGCGCGTGACTACACAATTTACCTGCCTCCATCCTATGAACAGGATGATGATCGCAGCTATCCCATCCTATACCTCCTTCACGGGATGAACGATACCAACAGTGGTTGGTATGAACGGGGGCATGTGAAGGATGTGATGGATCAACTCGTCGCCTCCGGTGAGGCGGTGGAGATGATCATCGTGACACCCAATGCGGGGGGGAATATCTATGAAGGCTTCTGGAACGGCTATTTCGATATGCCCGGATGGGCCTATGACTCTTTCTTCTTCTCCGAGTTCATGCCACTGATCGAATCCACCTACCGGGTCATCAGAAAAAAGGAAAATAGAGCAGTAGCTGGCTTGTCGATGGGTGGCGGTGGTGCCACAGTATACGGGCAGATGCATCCGGAGCTATTTAACTCGGTATATGCGATGAGTGCATTGATGGCTATTCCGGGGCATGAGACAGCCCCTTCGCAACGTCCTGATGACAAGATGGCGATTCTCACGAAATCGGTTCAGGAGAACAGTGCCATCCACTTTGTAGAAGAGGCCGATGAAGAGCGCATCCAATCATTGCGCTCGGTGAACTGGTTTGTGGATTGCGGGGATGATGATTTCCTGCTCGACCGCAACATCGAGTTCCATCGTGCCATGCGCGATAAACAGATCAGACATGAATTCCGGGTGCGCGACGGCGGACATACCTGGGAATACTGGCATTCCGCTTTGTACACCTGTCTCTCGTTTATCTCGCGTAACTTCGGGAGGTAGTGATCCGTCACGATGAGGATGAAAGGGCAACCACAGAAATGGGTGTACCGCAACTACCGGAAAAATAGTATAAGGAATAGATATTGAAGATATACATAACCAATTTAAAAAAACATTGCAAATGAAACGATTGAAGATTATGGCATTAGCCCTGTTTGTAACTACGGCTACTTTCGCACAACAAGCACTATGGGGCGGTTCACAAATTGTATCCCCGGAAATACATGACAATCACACCGTAACATTCCGACTGAGGGCACCCAAGGCGGTGAAGGTGGAGGTGACCGGCGACTTCCTGGCACCTCAAAAGATGGAGACACCCTATGGCACCTTTGATGCCCCGGGATCAGCCCAGCTCAAAGAGGGCGAAGGGGGTGTCTGGGAGTATACCACTCCTGAACCATTGGCATCTGAACTCTACAACTATTCATTTATCGTGGATGGTCAGCGCATGAGCGATCCCTCCAATGTGGCGATGGTGCGCGATGTGGCGTCGGTGACCAATCTGTTTATCATCCCCGGTGATCCCGGTGACCTCTACAGTGTGCAGGATGTGGCACACGGATCGGTTGCACGTCGCTGGTATGACAGTCCCACACTGAAGGAACAACGACGCATCACCATTTATACCCCCGCGGGATATGAGAACAGTAAGAAGTCCTATCCGGTATTCTATCTTCTTCACGGTTCAGGTGGTGACGAGGAGGCATGGATCGCACTGGGACGCACCGCTCAGATCCTTGACAACCTGATCGCTCAGGGGAAAGTAGAACCGATGATTGTGGTGATGCCCAATGGTCATACACAGAATGCAGCAGCTCCGGGAGAATCCAGCCGCGATTACACCCCGGCGATGGGGGGTGGTCCCCGTCAGGCAGTAGCCAGCATGGAAGACAGCTTTGGTGACATCATGAAGTTCGTGGAAAGCAACTATCGGGTGAAGAAAGGCAAAGCCAACCGTGCTGTCGCCGGTTTATCAATGGGAGGCATGCACTCTGCTGCCATCTCTGCCCAGTATCCTAACACTTTCAATTATGTAGGTGTCTTCTCTGCACCTCCCATTGCTTCGCTGATGGCACGTGACAACGTGGATGCTGCTAAAGCAGCTGAAGAGTTCGTGCAAAAACTGAAGACTCAGCAGAAGAACGGCTTCAAGCTTTACTGGATTGCCTGTGGTAACACCGATTTTCTCTATCAAAGTGTGATTGACAGCATGAAGAAGATGGATGAGATTGGATTCAACTACACCTATCGTGAGAGCGGTGAAGGTCATATCTGGAAAAACTGGCGCATCTATCTCTCAGAGTTTGCACCCATGTTGTTCAAATAAGTGACTACCATGAACAAATACATTTTGCCGGTAATTTTCCTGTTCTTGTGCTCGACCTTCATGTCGGCACAAGAACTGGTTAATTTTATGAGAAGTAAGCCGATTGTCTCACCAGAGATCAACGGCAACGAAGTGATCTTCCGCATCAAGGCCCCGAAAGCCAGAGAGGTGAAGATGTACGGATCGTGGATGCCCAATTATACTGATACGACTCCACTCACTGAGAAGGAGGAGGGTGTCTGGGAAGCGGCAGTAACGGTTCCGGAACCCGATATATATACCTACCATTTCATCGTCGATGGCGTCGCAATGAGTGATGCAGCCAATATCCTGATGCAGCGCGACGGGACACGTTACCTGAGCATGTTATTCGTAGATGGTGAGAAAACGAAGAACTACAGGGAGGCCTCACAGCGGGGGTTTCTTACGAAAGTCTGGTTTGATTCGCCAACACTCGGGATGAACCGCAGGATGTATGTATATACTCCCTACGGCTATGACCAGAGCAGGAAGAAATATCCCGTGCTTTATCTGCTGCATGGTGGTGGTGGCGACGAGGATGCCTGGTCCAATATGGGTCGTGCCTGTCAGATATTGGATAACCTGATAGCAGAAGGCAAAGCCCATCCGATGATTGTGGTGATGCCGAACGGCAACCCGGGACAACAAGCGGCCAAACCTTTGATGCTGGATGAGAAACCATTTGACTATCGGGATCCTGCCACGGCCAATCTCTATATTCATAGCCTGGTAAAAGATATAGTCCCATACATTGAAAAGCACTATCGGGTGATAGCCAAACCTTCCTCGAGAGCGGTATCAGGTCTCTCGATGGGCGGGGGGCATACGATGAGCGTCGCCAATCACTATCCGGGAATGTTTGGATACATTGCTCCCATGAGCATGGGTATACGCGAAGGACAGGAGATCGATGCACAGCTTCAGGCACTCAAAAAGAGCGGTTACAACCTCTACTGGCTGGCGTGTGGGGATGCCGATTTCGCCTATCCGGGAGCAAAGCTGCTCCATGAAGCACTTGAGAGGAACGGCTTGGAACATACCTTTCACGTGACCGGAGGAGGACATACCTGGTCGAACTGGCGGGATTACCTCAATACCCTGGCTCCATTATTGTTTAGATAACTCAACGAAATCACAATGAACATAAAAAAGATACCGTTTTTGGTGATGGCTTCTGTACTGTTTTCTGTCGCACACGCCCAGGATCCTCCTCAGCTGGGTTCAGCCTCTGTCGATGAGGTGGTGGACGCCATGACTCCGGAGGAGAAAGTGCGACTGCTGATCGGTACCGGGATGGCCGGATTCTCCGGTGAGACGGCGGTCGTGGGAGCTACAGGACAGCTGGTACCCGGTGCTGCCGGTACAACATATGCGATACCCCGCCTGGGGATCCCTGCCGTTGTCCTGGCTGACGGACCCGCCGGCTTGCGCATCACGCCTGTTCGTGAAGGAGATGACCAGACCTATTACGCTACCGCCTTTCCCGTGGGTACGACCCTGGCTGCTACCTGGAACACCGAACTGGTCGAACAGGTAGGCAAAGCCATGGGAAACGAAGTGCTGGAATATGGCGTAGATGTGTTACTGGCTCCTGCCCTCAACATCCACCGCAATCCCCTCTGCGGACGTAACTTCGAATACTATTCGGAGGATCCGGTCGTCTCCGGTAAGATGGCTGCAGCCATGACAAATGGTGTCCAGTCCAACGGGGTGGGTGTTTCACTGAAACACTTCGCCGCAAATAACCAGGAGACCAATCGCATGGGGAATGACAGCCGTGTGACACCACGCGCCTTGCGTGAGATTTACCTGAAAGGGTTTGAGATTGCAGTCAGGGAGTCCGCTCCCTGGACCATCATGTCTTCCTACAACAAGATCAACGGCACCTATGCTCCTGAGAACCACGATCTGTTGACCACCATCCTCCGTGATGAGTGGGGGTATGATGGGATGGTGATGACCGACTGGTTCGGCGGCAAGGACGCCCCGGCTATGGTGCATGCCGGCAACGATCTGTTGATGCCGGGCACGCCACAGCAGTATGAAGCCATTCTAGCCGCTGTGAAAGAGGGAGGCATCTGTGAGGCTGATCTGAACCGCAATGTGAAGCATATCTTGAGGCTGATTGTCGCATCTCCCCGGTTCAAAGGATATGCTTTCTCCAACCGTCCCGACCTGCAGGCGCATGCAGCAGTAACCCGTCAGTCGGCTGGGGAGGGAATGGTGTTGCTGAAAAACGATGCTGCCGCACTCCCCTTGCCAGCATCTGTTAAGCAAGTGGCGGCATATGGCATCTCTTCCTATGATTTTATCTCCGGTGGCACCGGCAGCGGTGATGTGAATGAAGCCTATACGGTTTCGCTGGTGGCAGGTTTGCGCAATGCCGGTTACCGTCTGAACAGTCAACTGAAGGAAGCATATGAAACCTATATTGCAGGGGAAAATGAAAAGAACAAACCCGACCCCAACAATCCTTTGGCCGCATTTATGCCAAAGGTTCGACCGGGAGAGTTTGTACCTGCGTCAGCTACACTGGCTCAGCATGCAAAGGAGTCGGATGTTGCGCTGATCACCATCGGACGCACTTCAGGTGAGTTTGCCGACCGTACCCTGGAGGGTGACTTCCTGCTCACCGATGTGGAGAAAAAAATGATCGAAGCGGTATCGAAGGCGTATAAGGCAGAGGGAAAGAAGACGGTTGTGATCCTCAACATCGGGGGTGTCATCGAGACCGCTTCCTGGAAACATCTGCCCGATGCCATCCTGGTTGCCTGGCAGTCGGGACAGGAGGGCGGCAACACAGTTGCCGATCTGCTCAGCGGGAAGATGAATCCATCGGGTAAGCTGCCGATGACCTTCCCCGTTCACTACATGGATGCTGCCTCCTCTGCCAACTTCCCCTGGGATCCGGCGGTTGTGAAGCTTGCCGGTGGCGGGTTCATGGGCAGACCGGATGACGGAAGAGATCCGGTGGCCAATGTGGATTACACAACTTATGAAGAGGATATCTTTGTGGGCTATCGTTATTTCGACAGCTTCCGCAAAGAGGTCTCTTATCCTTTTGGTTATGGCCTTTCTTATACTACCTTCGAATATGATAATCCTATGATCAGGGAGACTCCCGATGAAGTGATCGTAAGCATCGATGTCATCAATAGCGGTACTATTCCCGGAAAAGAGGCGGTGCAGCTCTATGTGACGGCACCACAGAACCCCTCACTGCCAAAGCCCGCAAAAGAGTTGAAAGCATTCGGGAAAACCAGTGAATTGAAAGCGGGAGAAAAACAAACCGTGACGCTGAAGGTGGCGAAGAGTGATTTGGCCTCCTACGACAATGAACAGTGTGCATGGGTGGTGGATCCCGGCAGATATGATATGCTGGTAGCTGCCTCTTCCCGTGATGTCAGGCAAACGTTGCCGTTGACCCTCACCGAACCAATCATCAGGAAAACAAATAAGGTATTACAGCTGCAGGCCCCTATAACAATTGTGCAGCCATAATTGATTGACCGGCATTAGATCAACACCTGATCATTTTGTAAACAGAGCCATCCCATATGCAACATTGGGATGGCTTTGTTCGCTCTCTATCATCCCATCTTATTTTTTTGCCTTTGTTTTCAGTCATAAATATTTTGATAAAAGCATATGTTTGAATTATATTTGTCATTGCAACATCATATCATTTCTTTTATGGTGCGATAGAATAATACCTGATGCAAATCTTTAGAATGCGTGAGAAAACACTTCTTCAAAAATGTAAAAACATGAATATGAAGAATATAACAGCTCTTCTGATATTTTCACTGCTCTCTGTACCTCTTTTCTCACAACGTACGCAAAAGCCGGTGCTGCATGGGAAGCACTGGATGGCCATAACCGGCAAACCGCTGGGTGCTCAGGCGGGAGCCATGATCTTCCAGCAGGGAGGCAATGCGGTGGATGCTGCCTGTGCCATGCTGGGTGCTACCTGTACCCTGTGGGACGTGCTAAGCTGGGGCGGTGAAACACAGGCGCTTATTTACAATCCCCACACCAAAAAGGTGATCGCCATCAATGCACTGGGAGTGGCTCCGACGGGTGCCACGGCAGATTATTTCAAAAGCCTCGGATATGATTTTCCTCCCGAATATGGTCCGCTCGCTGCGGTTACACCCGGTACGGTCGGAGGGTTATGCCTGATGCTGGCACGTTTCGGCACCATGACCCTGGAGCAGGTGCTCGCACCCTCGCTGGAGCTGGCTGCGGGCTTCCCGGTCGACATCCCCCTGGCCAGCACCCTGGCACGCAACAAGGAGATGCTGAAGCAGTGGCCCTACAGTCGTGATCTCTTCATCACCCGTCCCGGTGAATTACAGGAGACGCCGGTGGCGGGAGAACTCTTCATGCAGAAGGAGTTGCTGGAGACACTGCAGAAGCTGGTGGAGGCAGAACAGATGGCGTTGCAGGCCGGCAAGAGTCGCGAGCAGGCTATTTGGGTAGCCTACGACCGATTTTATCGGGGCGATATTGCAGTTGAGTTTGTCCGTGGTGTACAGGAACAGGGAGGCTTGATCACGATGGAGGATCTGGCAGGGTGGCACCCTCTCGAAGAGGAACCGCTGCAGATCGCATACAAGGGTATCGATCTTTACAAGCTGCAGCCCTGGTCGCAGGGACCGGTGTTGCTGCAGAGCCTTACCATTCTGGAACATTTCGACCTGAAAGCGATGGGTTACAACTCACCGCAATACATCCATACCCTTTATCAGGCGATGAACATGACTTTTGCCGACCGCGATTTCTATTACGGAGACCCCGCATTCCGTCCGGATATTCCCATCAAAGGGCTTCTGGATAAAGAATATGCCCGACAACGGGCATCGGAGATTTTGCCGGATAGGAACAACCCGTCGGTGGGGCCGGGTGATCCCTATCCCTTTGAGGGGAAGAGAAACCCTTACCTGAAGCTGTTGAGAGAACGCGGTTTCGACATCGATCCTGACGGCAAACGCGATTTCGTGCCGCGACACGATGCGATTACCTCTGTTGAAAGGGAATTGAGGAGGGATGATGTTGCAGGTAATGCTGCCGGGATGGTTGTTGAAAGCGGATTCAACTTTACATCGGCAGAAGCTGTCGACTCCCTTTACATGGACCGTCTCTGGCGCGGTACCACCACTATTCAGGCAGCCGACGCCGAGGGATGGGTCGTCTCGGTCACCCCCTCAGGCGGATGGATACCCGCCTGCATCGCCGGCAATACCGGTGTGGGAATGAGTCAGCGGCTACAGAGCTTCGTACTGGATGAAGCGCTCAACCCTTTCAACGTGGTGGAACCGGGAAAGAGACCCAGGGTGACGCTCACCCCCTCGCTGGCACTGAAGGAGGGAGAACCTTTCCTCTCGTTTGCCGTACAGGGGGGCGATACGCAGGAGCAGAACCAACTGCAGTTCTTCCTCAACATGGTAGAGTTCGGCATGAACGTGCAGCAGGCTTGCGAGGCGGCCAACATCAACTCCAACCAGCTCTGGCTCTCGCTGGGCGGAACAAAAACCGGGGAGCGTGCACCGCGACCCGGAGAGCTGCTGTTGAATACCAGCACTCCCGACAGCATACGACAAAAGCTGACCGGTATGGGCTACACCCTTCATTTCTCCGATCGCACCAGCGGACCTCTCAATGCCATATGGTTCGACCGTGATCAGGGCTCCTTCTGGGGCGGCAGCAGCAACTACGGGGAAGATTACGGCATTGGCTGGTGAAAACGATGGAGGCTACTTTATGCGGTGAGAAAATGAAAAAGTGATATCTTTGAATTCAATAAGTCTGAAAATAACATAAAAATGGAACCAATGGGAAAAACAATCATCGCACTGCTGCAGGAGACAGTGGAGAAATATGGAGAGCGTCCTTTTCTTTATGAAGCGCGCAACGGGACAGATTACACATCCCTTACCTTCAGGGAAGTGCAGGAGCAAT
>Ga0265294_10000686_pt1 | contig 45667 bp, 46 predicted proteins | sample MunlanPumphouse3_FD_192504 | JGI IMG/M metagenome (GOLD analysis project Ga0265294, IMG submission 192504) | Groundwater microbial communities from a municipal landfill in Southern Ontario, Canada - Pumphouse #3 | ecosystem: Environmental > Aquatic > Deep subsurface > Groundwater | place...
AAACCGATAGCTGGGAAATATTTTGTTTCTTCGTTTTCCAAGATGGTCGTGAAACTAGCTTTGAGATGGTTCTTGTCGCTTCCGACCGTTTTGATTTCTTCGACTTCCAGATCTTTCACGAGGAAGGTCGGTTTGCGATTGGCAAAGCCGAATGGTCCGAATTTTTCCAGTGAGTCGAGAAGTTCCCAGTTGATCTTTTCTGACGCGATTTCTGCGTCGATTTCTATAGATGGAACGAGGTCGTCTTCTGTCAAAATTTCCTCCGCAATCTCATTCATCTTTTTCTCAAATTTCTTGAGAGAATTTTTTTTGAGCTTGAGTCCTGCCGCCTGTGAGTGTCCTCCGAATTGTGTCAGGAGGTCTTTGCATTTCTCTATCGCCTCGATGAGGTTGAACGCGGGAATGCTTCTTCCCGAGCCTCCGCATATGCCGTCTTCATCTTCGTGTAATATCAGGAAAGGACGGCAATATTCTTCTGTGAGTTTTCCCGCTACTAACCCCACCAGGCCGACTTTCCAATCTGCGCCTTTCTCAATCACAATCTTGGGGAGAACTTTTTTCTTATCAAGCCGCGCGCGGACTTCCACCATCATTTTTTCCGTGAGTTTTTGTCTGGTCTGGTTGCTTTTTTCCAGTTTTTCGGCAAGCTCCTGCGCTTCAATGTTATCTTCGCTCATCAGAAGTTTGTAAGCCGCATTTGCGTGGTCCATCCGTCCGGCGGCATTGAGTCTCGGTGCCAGATTGAAAGCGATATGTCCGGCATCCAGAAGCTGTCTTTTGGCTCGGCTTTCGTTTTTGCCTGTCTCCAGTCCCGCGACGCCTAAGAGTTTTTTGATTCCGACTCTTTGTGTTTTATTGAGGACCAAAAGTCCGTATTGTGTGAGCGTGCGATTCTCTCCCAGAAGGTCGACGCAATCGGCAACAGTTCCGAGTGCCACCAAATCCAATAGCCATTTCTCAAATCCCGGTTTCATCTTCTCGAATTTTTCCGGATAGTTTTTTTGAAGATGTAAAAGCAAGCCTTGTGCGAGCTTGAACGCTACGCCTACACCCGCCAATAATTTGAAAGGATATTTGCAATCGGGCTGTTTAGGATTTATGATGGCATACGCTTCAGGTCTTTTTTCGGGAACGTGGTGGTGGTCTGTCACGATTACCTCGATACCGAGCTTGTTGATCGCGTCCACGCTTTCGACGTTGGAAACCCCGCAGTCCACCGTGATAATCAGGTTCGGTTTTCGTTTGGCTATTTCCAAGATAGCTTTTTCCGTGATGCCGTAGCCTTCTTTTTCGCGGTCGGGAATATAGATGTCCAAAAACTCTTTAGCTTTTTTCCCGCTGATGCCAGACAGAATTCTCTTGAGCTCGCAAAGCGTATCCGTAAGCACGGCTGACGAAGTCACTCCATCGACATCATAGTCGCCATACACCAGAATCTTTTCATCTCCTTCCAGCGCCGAAAAAATTCTCGCAATCGCTTTTTCCATATCCTTCATAAGGAACGGGTCGTGAAGGTCCGACTCGTAATCGGGATTGAAAAATTCGTCGATCACCGTCTGATCGCGCAGTCCCCGATCCCAGAGCAGCTGCAGTACTATAGATGAGAACTCCGGAAATTTCTTCTCAAAGCTCTTCGGATATTTTTTACGGACAAGCCAGCTTTTTTGCATATCAAGATTTTTAGTTGCTAGTAAGCTAATTATATCATTATGCCGGATTTATAAAAAGTTTAGAGCGAATGTAAATGAAGTATTAGGCGGAGTAGCAGACTTCAGTCTGCGCGGCTGTCCTATGCTATGGGAACGAAAGAGTGGGGTTCTTCTAACTTGGGATAACCGCGCGGGATAAATCCCGCTACTCCATTTTACGATTTTGCTTTATAATACAATCAAATAAATAATCATCACTTATGAAAGTCAATATCAAGAAATCGGAACTCAAAACTAATATCATAGCTTTTATGCGCAACGCAGGCTTTACGCCGTTTCACGATAGCTACATCCGTGTGCTCGGATCGGGCGGATATCCCCGCTTCCACATTTACATCGACGAGCTGGATGAAAAATATGTTCTCAATCTCCATCTTGACCAGAAGCGTCCCAGTTACGGCACCGAAACCGCTCACAGTGGCGATTACGAAGGCAAAGCGGTGGAGGACGAAGCCGATCGGATTGTGGATGTTTTGTATAGATAAAAAAAGCTACAAATTATTTATAAGAAATAATGTTGTAGCAAGCTGATTTGCTTGGGATTAAGCAAATCTAAAATTTTTTCTCGTAAATCTTAAAAATTTTTTAATGATTTCTTTTGCTTCTGTCTGAGACAACAGGGGTTTTCCCTCAATCTCATTCATATGAGAGTTCCTCTCAATTGCAACAATGGCACCTGGTGTATACCATTTTGCATATATTTTCAGAAGGTTGGATATCCAAAACTTATTTTCCTGCGATAATCCCGCAAGTACATTTTGGTTCACTTGTTTATGTTCTTTTTTTAGATCTGAAGTATACATTGCAAAATCTACGCAATTGTGTGCTCCGCTGAAATTTATAAATCCTACCAGTAACGCCTCTTTTTCTTCTATCGAGACTGGAATTAGTGCAAACTCTATATCTTTTCGGAACATTCTAACATAGTATTCCATAAAATACAGAAGTTCTATTATTGATATTTTTGCCATAATATCTCCTCCAACTTGTTAGCTGGTAAAATATATCAAAAATTTGATATCTTCTATGAGCCAAAAAGTATTATCGAAATTTGTATTCTATTCTAACAAGTAGAATCTGTCAATATTATACGGTATTATTAAGGCAAAATCCTTGACAAAACCCCAATTTTCTATACAATTAAAGAGCTTAAACACAAATTTTACAGACCAGATAATCGCTGAGGAAAAGCAATTTTCCCCAGAGGAAAGTCCGAACACCCACGCCTTCGGGCGCGTCGTGGCAGTTGCTAACGGCAACCGTCTTTTTGCGCAAGCGAAGAGATAGGGAAAGTGCCGCAGAGACTATACTAGGAAGCTTGTCTTCCCAAACGTGAAAAGTCAATCGGTGTTTTCAATTTATTGGAAGCTACGGTTGTCCCTTGCCGGTAACGGCAAGCGGTGGAAAACCCTGCCTGGTGCAAGAGCAAACTTGGGGAACCTCGGTTCTCCATGACAAAGTGGCTCGCTTGATCTTGCCGGTGACGGCAAGGCTAGATAGATGATTATCGCCTTATGGATGCAAATCTATAGGGAACAGAATTCGGCTTATGGTCTGTGAAATTTGTTTTTAAGTATTACTCTGTAAAATCTTATATGAAAAAGTCCGAACTGATGTTTAATGTACTCCTAGTTCCGATAGACTTTCTGATGGTAATCTTGGCAGGAATACTCGCCTACTATGTCCGGTTCGCGCCACAGTTGGAAGTGCTGAGGCCTGTGGGTTTCGAGATGGACTATCAGGCCTTTTTGGAAATAGTTTTTGCGATGGTGCCTATTTTTATCGGCTTCTTTGCCTTTTTCGGTCTCTATAGTTTGAGTAGTGTGCGTAAATTTTGGAGAGAAATATTGCGGGTAGTTGCGGGAGTGTCTGCCAGTTTTATGTTTATCTTATTTATGATCTTTTTCGCACGAGAGGAATTTCCGTCGCGGTTTATTTTCTTTGCCGCATGGCTTTTGGCAATACTTACCATCTCAATCGGCAGGGTAATCGTGCGTTTTATTCAGGGCTACGTTGCGCGCAAATACAGCTTCGGTTTTCACCGCTTGGTGTTGGTGGGAAACAATTCTCTGATGAAAACCATTCAAGGCGAAATCAATCGCAACCATACCCTTGGCTACAAAGTGGTGCGCAAGCTCAAGAAAGTGGATTTGGATCTCCTGACCAAGCTCCATAATGATCCGGGAATTGATGAGATTATTCTTTGTTCTTCCGAGATGGACAAGAATGAGGTGCAGATTCTCTTGGATTTTTGTCGGGAGAAGAATATCGTTTTTAAATTTGTGCCGGATATGTTCCAGTCGCAAGCGGCGCTTTTCGAGATGGAGACGCTTTCCGACGTAACTCTTATCGAAGTAAAAAGAACCTCTCTCGAAGGATGGGGACGTATCATCAAGCGTGTAGTCGACGTGATTTTTTCCGCTATCGCTCTTGTCGTACTGTCTCCATTCTTCTTGCTGATTGCATTCTTGATCAAGCTCGATAGTGCCGGTCCTGTCTATGCCCGATTGGATCGTATCGGTCAGGGCAAGAAATTCAAGCTGTATAAATTCCGCTCGATGTATCGGGGCGCGCATCAGATGAAATATAATCCTGACGGTACTCTCAGTGAAGAGTTCAAGAAAATCAACGAACGCGGGGAAGGACCGCTCTTTAAGACTCGTAATGATCCGCGCGTAACTCATTTGGGCAAGTTCATCCGCAAGACTCGTTTGGATGAGTTTCCCCAACTCATCAATGTGCTCAAAGGAGATATGAGTCTGGTGGGGCCGCGGCCGCATGAACCGGAAGAAGTGGCAAAGTATGAGAATCGCCATCGCAAACTGCTTACTATCAAGCCGGGCATTACGGGGATGTCTCAAGTCAACGGCAGTTCCGATCTGGACTTCGAGCGTGAAGTAAAACTAGACGTTTTCTATATCGAGAATTGGTCTTTGGGGTTGGATATCATATTGCTCTTCAAAACCTTTTTGATTTTTCTGGAAGGCGACGATTCCGCATGCTAGGTTATGAGATAGAATTCTAGACAGATTATTTTTAGAACCCTATCCTATTATTTTGTAGCTTTGCAGTTTGGTCTAATGATATATACCTAAAAATCTGTTCAATGTATTGAGAAGAATCAGCCGAAAAGCGACCGCGCTCTCCGCGCTGTTTTTTTATCTCCTTTTGTTGTATAATCAAATCAAACCAATAATCATCACTATTATGTTTTTCAAGAGAATGAAATATCTGTGCCTTGCAGCAATCATTCTGTTGCCGACAGCTTCGGCAATTGCGACTGATTCATCAAAGCCCATCGTAATCACTTTCTTGGGGGTAGATATCAAAGAACGGGCAACGAGAGCGATACAATTCCTGCTCAGTGTCGCCGGCACGGTTGCACTCCTAATGCTTATTGTCGGCGGTATCTTCTTTATGATTTCTATCGGCAATCCCGACTCTCAGCAGAAAGCAAAAAGGATGGTGATCGGAGCGCTGGCCGGACTGATTGTTATATTGATGTCTTTTGCTCTCATTTCTCTTGTAAATGATTTCTTGGTGTGATACTTTTGATTTTTTAAAAAAGGCGATATGGAAATAGAATATTTTGACGCCGATGTCGTGACCGTAATCCAGGATCTTGCTGCTTGGCTGCTCAGCTACGTCGCGGCTCTCGCACTACTCCTGCTTATAGGAGATGGGGTTTACTATATGGCTGCCGGCGATGATCCACAAAAGCAGAAGCGGGCAAAGAATGCGGCCTCATACATCATACTCGGTCTATTGATTGTAGTGCTTTCTTATGCGCTGTTGAAAGCAGCCGAGGAGGTCGCGGTTAACTAACATTAATTTTACGAAAATGAAAATATTGATTCTGGGAGCCAAAGGTATGCTCGGCCATGAACTTGCAAAAGTTTTTTCCGATAAGGATAAATACGAAGTTACTCTTTGGGACCGTGAAGAATTGGATATTACGGATCAAGAGGCAGTGGATGCCAAGGTTAAGGAACTTCACCCCGAAGTCATCATAAATGCCGCCGCCTATACCGCAATCGATAAGGCGGAGAGCGAGACGGATTTGGTGTACAAGATAAACGCCTATGCGGTAGGCTATTTGGCTAATTTGGCCAAGGATATCGGGGCGCTACTTATCCATTTCAGTACGGACTACGTTTTTGACGGCGAAAATAATATGGGATACAAAGAAGACTATCCGGTCAAGAATCCCGCAACCGTGTATGGCAAATCCAAAAAATTGGCGGAAAAGATGATTGAAGATATCAACCCTCGACATTTCCTCATCAGAACCCAGTGGCTATTCGGGATATCTGGCAAGAATTTTATTGAGACTATGCTCCGAATCGCGGACGAGGGGAAAGACTTGAAAGTTGTGAATGATCAGTTCGGAAGTCCGACATATGCCAAAGATTTGGCCGAGAGGGTGCGTGAAATGATTGAAGAGAACCGCGAATCTGGAATCTATCACATAACCAACTCCGATACTTGCAATTGGTACGATTTCGCGCAGAAGATATTTGAGCTTTCGGATATTCGTCCATCCTTGAAACCCGTGACATCGGAAGAATTCGCAGCTCCTGCCAAACGCCCTACCTATTCGATGCTCATCAACACCAAACTCCCTCCACTTCGCTCTTGGCAGGACGCACTGCAGGCATATCTGATTGAGACCGGAAGGATTAAGGAGTAAAATCTATTCGGTCCAAAGATAAGAGAGGCATCATATTGCCTCTTTTATTGTTCTCTCATAATAATATTCTGTGGATAACTTCTACTTTTCCGGATGACAGTTTACTTTTTATGGCTTAAAATGGTCATTTAAAAAACTGTTGACATATGTTTTTTTATTGCTATACTGTCCTTACCTTAATGAGAAATATGGAAAACTTTAAATTACAATCTAGCGTTTCTGAAACAAGCCGAACCTTCGGTATGTTTAAGGTTGTAATTATTAGCCTACTAACAGTCGGGTAGCTTTCTTTTGGATTATAAACGTACGGATTAAATCCGAAAGAAAGCCACTTAATCAAAGTGGGTTTTTTATTTATTCTAAATTTGCTTTTTGTCCCTGCTTCAGCTCCGTGTCTTTTTTGGAGAGTCGTATCTGGGATAAAAAACAAAAACGATTTACAAAAATTAACAAATTAGGGGGAGTGAAAAATTTTAGGACTGCTTAAAAGGAGCAAAAGTGAAATATAAGCTATTAGCCGCGGGCAAACATCCTGCGACAGATCCGGATTCTTACGAGGAATCCTTAGGGACGAATCAGAGAGAAGACACAATCTTCTCGACTGCCAAGCCTGGCTTATATCCGCTCCAATCCGATAGGCAACGTGATTACAAATCAAATCCATACGTTGCCTCCCAATCCCTGCTTTGCAAAAGATTATATTTTGTAGGCAGAGATTAGTCTTTCAATCAAAAACGATTGGAAGATTAAAGAGGTAAAAAGATGAGAATAAAAATGAAACCGAGAATAGAAAAAACAAAGCGGCAAATATTTGCTGAGGAAGTAGGGGAAACTATTTGGAATTTCTTTAGATTTAGATATGTATATTTTCTAGTCTGCGGCTATTTTCCATAAATACTTCCCCCACTCTATTTATTTCGTTTTTGATTCTATAATTCTAAAAGTGTATTTCTTCTTAAAATATATTTTTACGATATCGTTAAAAATGATTCCTGCCTTGCAAAAAATTTTATTTTGTAGGTAGAAATTAATCTTTTATTTAAAAAAAACAATTAAAAGATTGATATTGGGAGGAGAAAAAGATGGGAAAAAGACAAGCGGAAGTAAAAGTCATAGAAATAAATATAAATCCACGGAGTGAAGATGTCATTCCGGTGTTAAAGGAAATCAGGCAGAATATTGAAGGAATAAAGGGAACTGTGAAAGTCTTGTATAGTTTTAAAAAGGGAAGACTTTTCTTTACCGTTCCTTTCGAAATGTATGATTTGGCCTTGAAATTACTTCAAGAAAAAATACCAGGAGTAGAAATTTCAAAGTCAAATAGGGAGAGAGATGCGATTTGCTCTCTCTCCTGACTAAATTTTTTATTTTGAGCTTTTATTTTGTGGGGTAGATTTTACCCTACAGAATAAAGTCTCAAAAAAACTAAAACATAATTTGAGGCTGAAAATAAAAAGAATGGAGATAATAGATCTAGGAGGAAGGTAAACATGGTATCGGTTAACGGTAATGATTATCAAACAAAGAAAATTCCGCCAGAGGTGGAAGTGTTAAGAGATGAAGGTGTCTTGTCTTTGTCTGACCCTTCTTTGCCGAAGAATGAAACATTAGATTCTTACGAGTGACTGGGAAAATAACAAAACTCAGTTCTCTCTTTTTCAAACCAAAATCATTTCATATATGTCTACGCAATCGCAAGTCATTATTAGCATTATTATTGTAGTCGGGATTTGGCCCGGTGGGTTTTGATGCCTACAAAACTTACTAGGTTAAATCCCGACTTATCAAAGTTGGGATTTTTTAATAAAAACAAAAATAAAAATTAAAGGTGACGGATAATGGTTATGGTTGAAGTTACACAAGAAGATGTAGTTCGTATAAAGGATGCATTCGCAGAGAATAATCTTAACGATAAGGCGATATTCCTTCAGACTGTAGGACAAATACAGTTTTTGTCTGTTTGCAAGCTGATGTCTAGTAAGGAAAAAAGACTGGCCGAGGGAATAGTCAGAAATGTAGTTTTTGGAATATAAAATTAATAAAACGTTGCCCAAGTCTAAAATGACTTGGGTTTTTATTTTACGCTCTGGAGGACAGATGATATAATAAAAGTGTAAATTAAAGAAATATATGGGCGAAATTTTCAAAGAATCTAAGAGCTATCTCAGTCACATCCAAATATATATTTGGATTTCGTTGGCCATTTTTTTGCTTTCTGCCGTTGCCGGCTTTTATGCTTCTCAATACTATCCGCAAGAAATACAGTCATATCTGGACGAGGCGGAAATTTTTTTCTCGTCGATGCAATCCCCCACTCTTTGGGGAACCTTCTTGATGATTTTGCAAAACAATGTGGAGGCGATGCTACTTATAGTCTTTCTAGGGGTATTCGTTGGATTTTTTTCTTTTGCTTTTCTTATCGCCAATGGTTTTATCGTAGGTGTTTTTGCCCATCTGTTTTATATGCAGAATATGCTGTTACTTTTTTTCGTGGGTATTTTTCCCCATGGTATCGTTGAAATTCCTTGCATGCTCTTTTCTGCGGCAATAGGTTTCCGAATCGGAAAAACAGTGATCGATAAGATTTTTTATAAAAAGACAAGTCTGACGGCAGAATTGTCAGAGGGAATTAAATTCGCTGTTACTATAATTGTTCCTGCATTGGTCTTGGCGGCGCTCATCGAAACATATATAACACCTCTTTTTATCGCTCTGGTCCAAACTGGCCCGGAGGTTTAAAACCCTTTGCTTTTTTAAAAAAACATGTATAATGGATGGGTAAAGCAAGGGCCTGTAGTAAAGTGGTATTACATCGCATTCGCATTGCGGAGGCGCGAGTCCGATTCTCGCCAGGTCCACAAAATAATTGATATACGCAACAAAGAAAAGGCTCAGAGCCTTATTTTTGTTAATTCGTATTTTGGATTATAATTGAGATAAATCAATAATTTATATTATGAAAAGTCAAAGTGAAAATATCCGACAAATCATCTCCATATTGGAAAAGGACTATCCCGATTATGATACTGAGCTTAATTTCAAAACGCCACATCAGCTTTTAGTAGCGGTTATTCTCTCGGCACAGTGTACAGATAAGAGGGTAAATCTGGTGACAAATAGTCTTTTTGATAAGTACAAGGACGTAAAGGCGTTTGCAGATGCAAATCTGAAAGAGTTTGAACAAGATATCTATTCCACTGGTTTCTACCGCAATAAGGCAAAAAATATTATTGCCGCATCACGGATGATTGTTGAAAAGTTTGATAGCAAAGTGCCAGACAGTATGGAAGACCTTATCACTCTTCCGGGCGTAGCGCGCAAAACTGCCAATGTGGTATTGTCTGAAGTTTTCGATAAACAGTCAGGTATAGCGGTAGATACTCACGTAATTCGTCTCTCTAATTTATTAGGATTGACCGGAAGCAAAGATCCAAAGGTTATCGAGAAAGAACTGATGTCGGTTACTGAGAGAAAAGAATGGGGGAAGGTTTCCAATTTATTGATATTGCATGGTAGGAATATTTGTGTAGCCCGTCGCCCCAAGTGCAATTTGTGTAGCATTAGGGAGTTTTGCCCCTTCTTTCTTGAGTGAAGGTGAATAAAAATTGTTGAACCAAAAAAACAGCCCTCTCAGTTAGGGTTGTTTTTTGTATAGAGTTTGTAATTCTTATCTAGCAGTCTCTATAGAATCGAATACCGTTTCATTAACAACTGCGATGTCTTCCCATTTGAGTCCGGCAGCTTGGAATGCTTCCGCGGTAGGAATCCATGTTTTTCGACCATTCTTTATTTTGTAAACTTTATAGTCATCTACCTTTTGGACAAGTGTTACATCTTCAACTGTTCTTAAAAATGAATCTTTTTTCTTGAGAGATGTAGCTGGAGAAGCGGCAGGATTGGATGCGGCTATAGGAGTAGCAGTAAGACTGGAAGAAAGTGTAGGGTAAGTAGACGTGGCTGTATCAGCGTCTTTCGTACATGTTGTTGTAGCAAGGGCGGTGGCTGTTACACATGATGATAGGCATTCGCTTGCAGTCGGGCAAGAGGTGCTGGTAGTTGCCGCATCGCAACATTTACTTACTGTGTCGCAAGCATTTGAACAGTCTATAGCTTGCATACATGCGGTCAAACAATCTGAAAAGCCTGTGGTCGTAGGGGTAGATGCAGCCGTGGTGGTTGTATCAGCCGAGGTTTTTCCAGCGAGATAATCTGCCCAGGCTTGTGCCATTGAAGCAGCTGTGGTGGCAGCAGGAACGGTCGCCGTTCCTGTAGTTCCTGTTCCGGTGGTTGTTCCTGTGGTCCCTGTGTTGTTTGCATTGACTTGTGCAAGGTAGGTTTCCCAAGCCTTTGCCAATTCTGCAACGGAGTTGCTGGCAGCAGCAGCCTTGATCTGTGAAGCTGTGTCAGTGGCAGTCGTATCAGAACTAGTGGCAGCAGCGGTATTACATCTTGTCATATAATTCTGAAAATCCTCAGACCACTGGTCGTCAGTAGTATATTCGTCATATCCATAATCTTCAAGGAAGTCTTCATAAAGCTTCTCTGCCTCGTCTTGTGTAGACGAATTTACAGCTTCGTCGTAGTTAGCCAAATATTTATCCCAAGCTTCATCTAACGTAGATGCGGAATAGGTTTCGGTTTCACCGTTATTATTCACGAAAATATATGCATATTCGTAACTATCGGAGTTATTTGAAGAAATGTTTGAAGAATCATTTTGGTAATCACTTAAAAATGATTCTGCAAGATTCTCCCAATCCATATCTGAGAGTGAAGACATATCCCCTGCTTGTGAAGGTATGAATTGTTGCCAGTCCATGTTCATATTTTCAAGGAATTTATCTATTTGATTTTCGAATTCGCTTGATATGGAACTACTGTTGTCGTCGGTAAAATTTTGCCAAAGATTTTCAAGCTCTTTATTTGAGGTAGACGATTCAGTATTACTGCTATTGACACTCGTAAGTTTACTTATGTACCCATCTAAAGCTTCCTGTAGATTTCCATCAATAAGCGCTTGTATCTCGTCAATGTTTATAAGACTCTGTCCGTTCGAGCTATTTGAGCTATCCAATGACATCAAACTCTGTTGATTGGTAATGAGCAATTTTTTTCCGTTTTCGGTAATGCAGAAGAGATTGCCATCTTCGTCTGCGACGATGGTAGCTTCTTCATAAGTATCTTGTACATTATCGTTGGTGTCTTCGACTTCTCCCCAATCATAACCGCCCTCCGCAAAGGCGTCCGGGTTTGGAATCCAGAAGGCTTGGCTTCCGATAATTTCATAAACCTTATCTAATTGGTCTTTGATAAGTCTTATTTGATCTTGAATGCTTGTGAGAGTCTCTGCGTCTATTTCTTGTATGTTATCCCAATTATAGCCTTCGCTTGTAAATTCCTCCGCTGTTTCGATCCATTCTTTTTCGCCACCCTCAATGACGTAAACTTTTTCGTCATCCGGGAGTTTGATAAGAGTGCCGTCTGGAAGGTTAGAAGCGGTTGGGGCGGAATAATTAGCTTCCAAGTTATCGAGGTAAGTACTCAGATAATTTTGAAGGCTTTGTTCATCAGTAATGTCGGCATTGCTGAAGTTCAAATTCTTGAGATAGCTGGCAAGATATGTACTCAACTGCTCGTCGGTCAAGTTTGAGAAATCTTCGCCTGTTTCCAGCGCTGCAAAATTGTAGTTTGCAACATCAAAACTCGTAGCATATCCATCGATGTAAGCATTGATGTCAGCGGTGGTGAGATTTGTATCGATTGTTGAGGTCGTAGTAGTGGTGGTTGCCCCCTCGGCTAAGCAGGCTCCTTCACTACATCCAAATTCACAATCATAATATGAGGCATACCAAGAATCGTTCTTGCAGGTGTACTCTAAGAGCTTGCCGTTATCAACACATTTGTCGTAAGACCTAAAAATCCCGACGCGGTTTGCATCATGGACTGATCCCCTTGCAAAAAGATTCGAACCATCATCGGAATCGGTACAAGCGATACCAGTATTGGTTGTGGTGCTTTCCGCAGTGCGCGCGGAAGTTGCTGTCAGATCCTCGTTTCCTTGTTTGGCCATCGTTACTCCGTAGCCGGCAAGAAACATCGATATGACTGCAACAAAAAGTAATTTTTTGTTCATTTTTGTTTTTAGTTTTCTTAAATAAAAGAGCAAATGTATTTTGTCTCGTGCTACATAGGCGTAAAACTTAGATTGATAAATACAAAGAGCAATTTTTCTCACCTTCTGTGGTACTCTGATCGTTTAAAAGCGGGCAGAAATAAAAACACCCTTTAATTCGCCCGGTTTTCTTCATCTGTTATTACCATTATAGTCTAAAAAACGGCTTTTGTCAACGCGATGATTTTAGAGAATTCTCTGTAATATATATTGCTATTATTGGCTTGATATAGGTAAATAATGAGGTTAGAATGTCTCTTCGGCGCAGTTATGAATCATCATTTTATCCAAAACTTACTTTTATTCTTTAAATCTTCTTCCTCTTTTTTCTCATCAATGATTTTTTCACTCTTTTGAATGTCTTCGAGGGAGAACTCGAAGAGCTTCTTTGTTCTTGTCTCGAGATATTCGCTGTTATTCTTTGTCGGATCTTCAATTATTTCTGCCAGTAGCACTTTTAAAATCGCGCCGACTTTAGGTCCGGGTTGAATATTTAGAAATTTCATAATGTCTTTACCGTTTATCTTGAGCATTTTGGGAGAAATCGGATCCTTGCTTACCTTCTCAATCAAATATTCCAGATGACGAAGCTTATAGGGCTTGCCTTTCGGAGTGCCGCTTCCTAGACGGTCGGCGATGCGCAAATCCATCAGGTCTTTGAGGTTTTCTTTGCCAACTCTAGCGATGAGTCTCCTTACTCCGGCTTCTGAAACTTCGCCCGTATTATAGTAGAACATGTGATTCTTTACGAGCAAGGAAGTTTTTTCCACCACCTTAGTCGGAAATTTGAGCCGTCTGAGAATCTTTTCGGTAACCTTTGCGCCGACGTAGTCGTGGTTATAAAAAGTACTATCCTGTCCCTCCCCTGCCTTGGTTTGCGGTTTGGCGATATCGTGAAAAAGCGCCGCCAATCTGACCTCCAGTTTCTTGCTTGGGCAGAATTTAAGAGACATAATAGAATGCTCGTAGATAGTGTAGATGTGATGGCGGTTCTGCGCGACACCAACCCCCGCTTCCAGCTCGGGTATGATGTAGCTCAAGAGCCTTGATTCGCGGAGCAGCTCTATTCCCCTTGCCGGGTCTTCGGAGAGGATAATTTTTTGGAATTCATCGCGAATTCTCTCTTCAGAGATTTTTTCTAACCGTTCGGCGTTGCCTTGGATGGAGGAAAGAGTCTCTTTGTCTATTTCAAAGCCAAGCTGTACTGCAAAACGTACGGCGCGCAGCATCCTAAGCGCGTCTTCAGAGAATCTATCGTCGGGATTACCTACCGCCTTAACCAATTTTTTTTTCAGATCCTGTCTGCCTTCAAATACGTCGACTATCTCTTCTTTTCCTGCCTTTTCTCGCAGTGCCATGGCGTTGATCGTGAAATCGCGGCGCTTAAGGTCCTCTTCCAAGCTAGGGGTAAAGGCTACTTGGTCAGGGTGACGTCCATCGGAATACACTGTCTCTGTGCGATATGTCGTAATCTCAACCGTTTTGAGGTTGTCATTTTCCGTTTCGTCGTTTATTACCGTAACAGTGCCAAAAGTATTATTATAAAAGCTGTGCGGAAAAATCACCTGGATGTCTTCCGGCTTTGCGTCAGTAGTCATGTCCCAGTCTTTTGGAATTTTGTCCATCAAAAAATCGCGTACCGGTCCACCTACGACATAAGCTTCAAAACCGCTCGCCTCTAATTTTGCACTGATTAATTGTATTTCTTGCGGTATTTTCATATTTTGAGTCTAGCACACATTTTTTGCGGTGTCATCTAATTAAATAGTTGTATGGAGGGTAGCCCCAGCTTTATCTTCATTGACTTTGATGCTCAGTTTGCTATAGTTGAGTATGTTGTATCCCCCGTTCTCGTAGTTCAACGGATAGAACGGAAGCCTCCTAAGCTTCAGATACAGGTTCGATTCCTGTCGAGGACACATGTTTATACTGTTGAATCTTTACAATTTATTATAATCGGTTATACTTTTTAAGTAATTTGGGCCTGTAGCTTAGTTGGTAGAGCGCCTCCATGGCATGGAGGAGGTCAGGAGTTCGAGTCTCCTCAGGTCCACATTGAATAGCAGACGTTTTTGACATTTGTTTTTTGTTGAGAACCTCTTTTGATATGACGTATCACTTGACAAAAAAAGCAAAAAATTGCACAATAATGCTGTCATTCGGTTGAGTTGTGTATAAATTGTTTCACGTGAAACAATCACGTTCTTGTTCGCGGTTTTATTTGTTTGCATGAATCCCCTACTTAAAATGTCCGACCGTGTAAACTCACATTTTGTGGAATTTAATTGTCCGTTGATATTGTTTCACGTGAAACAATATTGACATTCTGTTGAGTTTATATAAATTAAATTATAATACTCCCCTATTAGGATTAATAATCTAATTGTTATTTTTGATTACTCTATATCTCGAACAATTGCTAATATTTGTTTCACGTGAAACAAATATTGTCTTTGTTTTGTATCTTTAACTCATAAATTGTTTCACGTGAAACAAATCGGATATTTGATGACAGTTGACTTTTGTGACGGTTCTTTCTTTGCTAAGCCAGCTTTCTGTATATTGTTGTGATTAATATTTTGGTTGTTGTCTTTGAAAGTGCAATATTAATTGTTTTGATGTCCAAATTGCTGAATTGCTCGCTGGTAATTGTTTCACGTGAAACAATTATAATCATAATTCATCTTTTCGGGTTAATGTTCTGCTACTTCAAGCCGATATTTAATGCGTTTAGTTTAAAAAAAATTGTTTCACGTGAAACAATTTTGTTATTATATTAGAAGCAGGCCGATTGATGCCCAAAATACGATTTGTCCTTGCTGCAGCGTCCAAAGGTAATGATCGAAGAATCCTATGAATAATAAGCCCGATAATATGGAAAGGATGCAAGCCTTGAAAATCCTTTCGCTTGAAATTGTTTCACGTGAAACAATTTTTTTTAATGATTGTTTGATTGAGCCAATAATGAGATAGATAAAGATAAGAAAACCCGGGATTCCTAACTCTGACGCGGACAAAAGATAAAGATTATGAGGTGGCTGATATTGCCACGATTCGATTTTGTCTGAGCGGCTATTGTTTTGTAGGTATGGCTCAATCTGGAAAACTGCAGTCCCAGGACCTGATCCTAGAAGGGGATTTTGTGAAATTGTTTCACGTGAAACAATATTGAAAAAAGATCTATCTGCAAAGGTGTTATTTTGAGGGAGTTTTGTTGATTGCGAGTTTGAGCTCGCTTCTATGGATATGTTTTGGTAAAGCCTATCGGAGAATAGACTGAAATTGCTGATGACTAAAGATAGGAGAATCAGAGCAGATATGGTCATTTCTTTGCATCGATTCCTAATGTCTTTGAAAATTGTTTCACGTGAAACAATTTTGGTATAGCGAGAGAGAAAATATATGAGGATGGTCGAACTGATGACACCTCCTATCCATGCGGATCTGGAAAAAGTGAGGGTTAGAGCCAGTAGTTGGGAGGTAAAAAGAACTATCCAGAGGGTTGAGGCGATGTATCTGTTGAATCTCTTTCCGCGTTTATTGAGGCGAAAGTAAAACCTTGACAAAAGCTTGTCTTTGTGGCATAAGTATAAAAATAAGGAAATGAAGAAAGAGAAGATTAGGAAGCCTCCTAGCAGATTGGGATGGGGGAGAGTGCCATACGCCCTGATTAGCTTTTCTCCTCCTTCGCCTATTTTTGCTATTCCGGGCAGTGCAGGGGAAAGAATTGTTTCTCCAGTTAGTTTGTGAAGTAGTGGGGAAGTGAATAGGTTATGCTGGAAAACAAATTGATAAATTGATAAAATACTTTGTAAAAAACCGGATATTGCTATTATGAATAGGGATGATGATAAAAAATGTTTATCTCTTATTGTGGAGAAAATGAAAAAAGCCAACAAAATCATCTCTGCCGATTTTAATAATCGGAAGAGGCTGATCTCCGGGTAATCCCGATTGGCGAGTGCGCTGATAACAAACCAAGCTAATAGGAGAAGCATGGCGTTGAAGATTTTGTTCGGAGTGATTTTGCCGCTTTTATTCTTAAGCTCAGCTAAGCCTTTTTTGGTAATATCTGAATTGAAGATGAGCAGAGAAACGAATGCCAGGATCAGAATGATGTCTGAAAGATACAAAAAAATGGTGCCATATTCGGTAAAGCTGCCGGTATAGAAGGAATATTCGGTCAGAAATACTTTTCTGGTCTGCAAGGGTATAGAGAGCAGAAATAAATAGAAAAAGTATCTGTAGAAGTTTTTACGAGTGATTGTTTCGCGCATAAAATTTGTTTATCTTAAATGCATATTAGCAAAATGCGGGTGATAAAGCAATTTTGTATTATATCGGTTTGATTATTGTTGCGGCTCGCACTGTCGCAAATGCCGTGGAATCTATTTGTATTAGGAAATAAGGCGAGTCTTGATAGGAAAAAGGCGACTTGTCAAATTTAAGCTGATGGGGGATAGAGCTTAGGTGGGTATCTTAGAGAAAAGGGGAATATATGAGACGAGTACAGGGTTGTAGCTGTTATTTTTATATATCGGATGCTGATCGGGTGGGGATATCTTGTTTATTTTTCATCGTTATCGGATAGGCGAGGCTTTGTTTTACGACAAATCAAAAAACACGAAAATAATTTTCGTGTTTTTTTATTCCGATATTTGTTTAGAATTTCATGAAATAGTTTTTGTTCTTCGCTTTTCTGATTGATATCCGGTCACCTTTGCTAATCTTTATTGATTTCTGACCGTCGGCAATCACATAGGGAAGGTTGGCGGCATTATGGCTCAGATCCGTGACCTTGATAAGGGTCTCGGAAGGAACGACCAGTGATTTGGTGATAGAAAGTAACGCATCGGATTGGAAAAATGCATTATTTGCGACAATGCTCAGGGCTTCGGTAAGCAGTATCGGTCCTCCGGCATTGATATTGTAGGCAGTGGAACCGGTACGAGTGGAAACAATGAGCCCGTCGCCGGTGATTTCCGTCTCAATCGATTTTTGGGGAGTAACGACTGTGGCATTGAGATGCACGGTGCGATTGATGCCACCGATAGAGATTTCGTTCAGCGCTTCGAGCGTGGAAGTGGGATGATTCTGATTGATTATTTCTGCCCGAAGGCGTGTTCTTTTTTCTATCTCATATTTCTTGGCAATGATTTTTTGTAGACCATTCGCTATCTCGTCTTTTTGAATTGAGCAGAGATAGCCGCGGTGGCCGAAATTGATGCCTAAAATGGGAATTTTGAGATCGGCTAACAAATTGGCGACATAAAGTACAGTACCGTCACCGCCGACGGCAATGGCCAGGTCTATTCTTTTTATGTCGGATAGTTCTGGGTTGAAAAAATACTTGAGTTGGTGTTTCTCTAAAACTACCGCCACCTCGAGCGCGTATTTTTTGTTTTGAGGATTGGTTTTCTTATTGTAGAATATGGCGATTTTCATAAGCTTTTGTTATATTTTTCTGAGAGTTTTTCAAGGTCTCTTATCTCCGTTGCGGAAGAGATTTTGTGTAATGTATTCTTGGCGGTTTTATAGATGAATTTATTACGCGTGAGGAATTTTACGGCAAAACCGACATTTACTAGGCCCGCTTGGTATTCATCCGGGATCAGGTCGCCGAAATAAATGGTGTTTTGATCTGTATCGGATAGGCCGCATTGCGCTTTCAGGTACGCCGGCCAGGCGGAATCGGGTTCGATGTCTTGAGCTGTTATTACGGTGTAAGGCTTCTGAAAGTCTTGTGCTTTAAGGAATGTACACAGGGTTTTTAACCGGCTGTGGATAAGTAGTGGATTACGCTCGAAATTCGGGTTATCCGGGGTGATTTCTTGCGCAGAACCTATACAAAGAACGACCTCGTCGTTTTCTTCGAAGATTTGTTTTATCATTTGCTCGTGTCCGAGGTGTTGGGGCTGGAGCCGACCGAGGAAAATGCCGGTTTTTTTGCGCTCTGTCATATATATTTATTAAACTAGGTATGGGTATTTTAATAGAAAAATGAGTAAAAGTCCAGAACGATGAAGCAATATGCACATCCATATTACCTGCTGTGCTTGACACATTCTTGAAAGTATGCTATCCTGCTTAGTTCTGATGAATAGTTAGAATTAATTAGTGAGAAGTATTTTAGATCTTGTATCAGTGTTTGCATTCTTATAAGATCTAAAACTTTTACAAGTGAATACTGATAGTTTAGATATAGATACGAAAATCGGTGAAATTTTGCAGAGCAAAGAGGCGAGAACATTTTGGAAACTCTCTCCCCGAATTGTTTTTTGCCTTCGGGCTCTGCAAAACTTTGCCGATTTTTGTTTTTGCGTGAAAGTGATATAATGGAAATATAAGAAATAAAAATAATATTATGAATTTGATAGAAATCGCGAAAAATCTTCAGGAAAATGAACGGTTGACTTCGGGGCATCGTTTGTGTCCGGGTTGTGCGGAGCCGATAAATATAAAATTGGTTTTGTCGGCTATCAAGGATCCGCTGGTAGTTATTAATACCACTAGCTGTCTGGAAGTGGCGACGACGATTTATCCATATACCGCATGGAAGACGCCTTGGATTCACAACGCTTTTGAGAATTCATCGGCGACGGCGAGCGGAGTGATTGAGGCTTATCTCGCCATTCTCAAGAAGAAGCCGGCGGATCGTCCGAAGTGGGCGAAGAACATGCCGAACAATGTGAAATTTCTGGTAGTGGGCGGCGATGGTGGTACTGCCGATATCGGATTGCAGAGTTTGTCGGGCGCGTTAGAGCGAAGGCATCAATTCCTATATGTTTGTTATGACAACGAGGCATATATGAATACGGGAAATCAGAGGTCGGGTGCGACGCCGCGCGGTGCCGATACCACGACTACGCCGGTAGGGAAAGTTTCTCAGGGCAAGAAGGAAATACGCAAAGATCTCACTGCGATAGTAGAGGGGCACCATATCAACTATGTAGCGCAGTCAGCTCTTTCTAATTTTGCCGATCTTACGGAGAAAGTGAAAAAGGCGATTGCGGTGGAAGGGCCGTCTTTCATCAATCTGATCAGTCCTTGCCAACGCAGCTGGGGATTCGATCCTTCCCAGGCAGTCCAAATCAGTAAGATGGCTGTAGAAACGAATTTCTGGCCGCTATATGAAATCGATCACGGGAAATTCATCCTGAACTATGTGCCGAAAGAAAGAGTGCCACTCGTGGAATGGTTCAAGATGCAAAAGAGATTCAAACATCTTTTGAAACCGGAGAATAAAGATTTGCTTGACGAATTACAGAAGGAGACGGACGAGAAATTCGCGAAATTACAGAAAAGAGCGGAATTCGGATACTAATGCCAAATTATTTTAAACTGTAGAATATTAGATTTTCACCTTATACCCCTCACCCTGACCCTCTTCCCTTAGGAGAGGGGAATATACAAAATGCTTGTAAAAGAAATGTGTAATAGCGAAAGTGAATTCTGTATAAGAAATTGCTTACAAAAAGCCGCTTTGAGAGGAGTGGCTTTTATATTTGTCAGAAATAATTGATATTTTCTTTTTTAAAACATATAATATAGCTATATCAATAATAAATATGTATGTATAAAGATTTACTTTTGAGTTCTGGACTTAGTGACAATGAGGCGATCGTTTATGAATTTTTGCTTAAGAGCGGGAAAGTGACAGCGGGGGAGATAATCAAAAAAACACCGCTCAAAAGAGGTGTGATTTATAATACATTATCTGACCTAGTTGAAAAAGATCTGGTTACGGAAAATAAGATCAGGGTCAAGGGGGCGCGCGGTAAAAATATCGTTTCGGAATTTGCCCCTAACCATCCGGGGCATCTGAGAAATTATCTGGAAGGGGAAAAGAGCAAATTGGAAAAGGCCGAGAAGAATTTGGAGGCTAACATCTCATCGCTCGTTTCTGATTTCAGCTTGGTTTCGGGAAGGCCCGGGGTGAGATATTTTGAAGGGGAAGAGGGTGTTAGAAAAGTTTTGGAAGATACGCTAACCTCTAAAACGGAAATTTTAACTATCGCAGATATAGAGTCTATCAGAAAATATGCGCAGAAAATCAATGAGGATTATGTAGAGAACAGGAACCGGGCAGGTATCGGGAAGAGGCTTCTGGCTTTAGATTCAGAATATGCGCGGGAGCATTTCAAGGATAGAGATGATTTGACGGATGTAAGATTAATAAAGTTAAATATTATTCCTTTTGACACCAGTATACATATCTATGATGACAAGATTGCCTATATAACTACCAATGAGAAATATTTTATCTCTACTATTATCAATGACCCTTCGGTTTATTCGATGCAGAAAGCTATTTTTGATTTCATCTGGTCTGCTGTTTAGTAGTCGGCTCGCTCAAATAGGTGGTATATTTCCGACGAGTTATTTTCTTTCGGAATCAATCGTGTTATAGCGTATCCGTGGTCGCCTGCTTCGTTGATTTTTTCCAAATCGTCTTGATCTTCCGTATTAAGTCTTAAGACAAACTTTTCTGATTGTTTTTCTAAAAGCTCTCTCAGGGAGCTGTCTTTATTGTAAAACTTTTCAATCAGTTCTGAGCCGTCTGTCTTATCGGAATATTTGGCGTCGCGAGTTTCCTTATTGCGAAGAATCTTGTAATAGAAGATGTCGGCGTTCTTGTTTTTTTCTGTCCCATTTACTACCCATCCCGTCTGGTTGATATGGAAGAGAGAGCAGGGGTCTCCGACTTTGGATATGGCTACGGTCGTTTCGGTTTCGTTGATGCTGTCTAAAACTTTTTCGTTCATAGCTTTGCCGATTGCGGAGTTTTTAAATTCCGGATCTACGGCGAAAGTTGCCGCATAAAGATTTCCATTATTTTGCTTATCAAATCTCATCGTTGATATTATTTTGTCTTCTCCGTCTTTCTGCTTTTTGAGAAGATACCACTTGCTGACATTGTCTGCAAAAGATTTTTCGATTCCAGCCGTTATGTTTGCGAGCCTGTTTCTGTCTTTACTATAATTTTTTTCGATAATTTTTTTTATCTCTTCTTTTTCTGCTTCAGACAAGTCAGTCGTCTCTCTGATAGTCAGATCCAAATATTTCAATTCCGAAAAATCATTAATTTCTCCGCTTGCATAGGCGGTTTTGAAGATGGACGAGAAGAGGATATTTTCCGAATTTATTTTGGACAGTTTTTGGATTATATCTGATTCGATGTCTTTGATATTTTCTGAATTTTCAATTTCATCGGAGAAATCTATTATCAGTGTGTTGGCGCGGGAAAGTAGGTTCTCCCCGATTTTTCGCATTTCTTCTGATGAGACATTTCTATCTTTTTGAAACATCTGTGCTATCTCTTCTCTGCTTTTTTCGATTTGGTTAATAATTTCGGCATATTTGTCAAAAATGGCATTGGAGGTTTCCTTGTCTAGTTTTTGGCCTATTCCTAAAATTTTCTCTCCCATATCTTCTCCGGCTTCAAGGGAAAGGAAGGCTGTGATCCTGTTGATTTTATTTTCTTCGTCGGTGCTATCGGATAAGAAGTCTCTTACTCTGTCTACTTCTTGTTCATTTTTTTCTGAAAGAAATTTCAAAAAGTGGAGCTGGTGGGCAAAAGGGATCTGTTTTATATCTACCCCGATCTTTTCTTCGATTTTTATTCGCATTTCCGGCTTATGAAAGTGTTGTATCAAAAGAGCGATTTCTTCTGAACTTTCGTTTTTCATAAGGGCGTAATTATATTTTTCCATCAGTGTGTCGTAATCTGTGAAATCTGCTTTGATATATTTTCCTTCAAATTCTTTATCCAGTTCTGATAATTTTTTAAGCAACCCTTTCATAATTATTTCTTTTTTTTCCGGGGGTAGTACTATCGCTAATCGCGGCTCTCCTATTAGTCCGGTTATTTCTTCTTCGCTAATTTGATTATTCGTAATACGGAGCCACTCTTGCGCCTTTTGTTGTGGAGAGAAATATTGCTCCTCCTCCATTATTTTCTTGCTCATTATTTCTATAATAACTTTGAATTGAATCATCTCCGGATTTTCTTTAAAAACCTCAGAGGATTCTTGCAGCGATTTTAGATATTTGAGTTTTATCGGTAGCGGGTCAATTCGAAAAGATTCAGGGTCTATTTTTGCAAACTTAATGGGCTTATTCGTTTGATCTGTTATCGCTATCAAATCTTTTCCAATTCTTACTATTTTTTCATCCGGTTCTAACGTCTGATTCGGAAAAAATATTTTTTCAATCTCATTCGATTCTTCTTCTTCTTGCTCATCGAGCGTTTCTTGGATTCTGGAATTGGATCGTTGAGATTCCCGGACTATTATTCCTTGGGAGGGATTTTCTTCTTCCTGACTTATTTTGTCTGTTGCGATATCAAGATAGTTGTCCAAAAAGAAGGAATTGTTTTCTTCTCTCAGCATTTCCAATAATTCTTTCAAATCTTCCGCGATAGCTCTATTCCCAAATGACAAAGAACGGGCGGCAAGCGCTTCCATAATTTCTATATAATCCATTTTTTCCCCTTGTGGGCTTTTTTTTATTTTAGCTATCATTGCTTCTTTCACATATTCATATTCCCATGCCATATCTAACAGCATGGTGCTACCTGCTCCGCCCTGAAATTCTGGAATCCTGCTTATTTCGGCTGTTAGCTCGAATTTACTTTCAGGATCAAGACCACTGGATATATTTGGTGTCATTGAAAACAGGGCTTCGTTGATTGTTGTCGCAAAGCCTTCTCTGATACTTTCTTTTTCGATTCCTTTTGTAAAAGCAATCAATTCTTCAAGGAAGATGCGGATTCCTTGTTGCATCTTATGATCAAACCCTCTCTCTGTTCGAAAAAGTTCGCTCTCTGTTATTTTTCCTATCTCTTCTTCTACGTCTCCAATCTCTTGGAAAGTATCCGGTGATTTTCTATAAACCCCATCCTTCTCCTGACAAGAGCTCAAATATCTACTAAAAGTATTTTGGGCAAATTCTCTAATTTTATTTTTTTGTAGCTCTGATAGCTCTTTTTCGCAATTATTCTCCACAGAAGGCTTCTCGCCTTCCGGGGTGATTTCGGTTGGACTGTGTATTTCTCCTGATTCGAACATATTTTTAAGTTATTTTTTCTTAATCTCATTTTACCTTAAAAGACAATGAATTGAAACTTTGTTTTTTGAGATTCGTTGGTTCTATTATAACGTGTTACGTAATAATGACAATAAAAAGAGTAACGCAAAATGGAATATAACATTATAAATAAGCCAATTAATGGCTATCATATAATATCAACTATACAAAGGCATTGACAAATAATTAAAACTATGCTATCATACGCAGTTACGATAAAGATAGACAAGAAAGTACATTCAAAATTTTAGTAATTTGACCAATAGAAGGAGAGAACTATTGAATGCAGATATTCAGGAAAGATAATAGTTTTTAGCCAACTTTTGACCAGAAGGGAAATCGAAAAAGCTTATTATCTTTTTTTGATGAAAAATGCGCTGTCATTCCTGTGAAGACAGGAATTCAGGTTGAAAGCAAATAAAATGATAAATAGATTCTCGCCGGAGTACATCCTCGCCACGGCAAGGGCGGGAACGATAAATCGAATAAAGCAGAAAGGATTACGGAGGAGAGAGGAAAATCAAATAGGGCGTAGATTATTTAATGATCTCTATCACTGATTTTTAAAAAATCGCCTTCGTTATCTTCTCTGTTTATAGTATAGGATAAAAAAAGAGAAGGGATGAGAAAATGAAAAAAGAAACTCATAATATGCCGGGACCGCTCCAAAAGAGTGGTACCCAGAAGGACCTGGCATCTATTTCTAGATTTAGAAAAGTTTTCAAAACGAATAATAGGCTTTGAAGGCTGGTGGAAAAATAGTACATTGAAAAGATAATTTATAATTGTCTCCATTGTACCAAGTTGGCAGGAAGTAATCTTTCCTTATTTATGAAAAAACAAGGGAAGTTTACTTTCTGCCAAAAGGCAGCGAAGTATCTTTCGACCAGAAGCTGGCGAAGGATGTGCGAAGAACTCGCACGAAACAAGAAGATCGTTTTTATAATGAACGGATTCTTGAGTTACCATGGAGGTAGAAAATATGATAAGAATAGATGCTGGGAAAGTTTTGGAAGAAATGAATAAAATATTTAATTTGATAAACACTCCTTTTACCGGAGATGAAAAAGTAAGGTTGAAAACAATGTTGTCCGACAAGAGTGTTGAGGGGCGATGGCTCTGGGGGGATGAATATGGAATTAGTACAATATATCAGTCTCCCGATGGCAAATTTCATCTCGCAACAGGTGGTGATGATATTCCAGAAAAAGTATTGCCAGCGGCAGTACTCCGAATTGTCGTAGAAGCCACTCAAGGGTATGGGGCAACCAGACGTCTTTACTACACAATGGCTTCCAGCTTTGAAGGTCTGGAGGAAGGCTTTCAGCATATAATTGAAATGTTGAAACTTTGTATTAAGGAGGGGATGTCGATTCTCGTGTTTGACTCACAAAACATGAGTAGCGAGAATCTTCCTGGTATCGTCGTAAAAACACGCTGGCCTTATGACGAACTGGGGCATGACTGGCTTGTCGTTATTGGCAGGCCAAAAGGTGGGATTAGGCTGGAGGCTTTTAAAGGCCTGAATCAGCAGTGGTATAAGCCTATCTCCAGCTCGGGAAGTCCCCATTCAATGTCGGCCCTTTGGTTCGAAGGTGTTCCTAAATAAAAAAAGTTTAAAAAAAATGATTTCGAAAAGCTTGCCGTAAATTCAAGCAAGCTTTTCACCTTTTACTTTAGAATATTATTTAAAATAATATTCTAAAAAGAGAGGAATGATCTTTAAAAAAATAATCAAAAAATATAAGCAATGAAAAACATTGTGATGTTGGGTTGTGTCTTTATCTTTTTATGAAGACAGAATTCAACGTCGCAAGGTTTAATATAAACAAAACGAAACAAAACAAAAACGACTTGTGACGGAAAAGAGAAGGTGAAACAAATGACAGTATATTTATTTCCGTTCGGTTCTCGTTATTACGATGAGAGCCGAGATGAAGACTATTGCGTACTTGAAGGATGTCCTGAAAGTATACAACTGCATTCCGTGACAATTACATCATCATGGACATGCAAAGATATTCTTGCCGTTCCTTTGTCAACGGAAGAATTAAAAATAATGTCTTCCAAAACAAGGGCGCAGCTTAAAGAGTGGGGTATCCCCAAGCCAGATTTTTGGTTCATAGACGAAAACAAAGATCATCCGATGAGGTTGTTAATTCTAGCCTGCCTCATCAAAGATTGGCCGGAATATAAAGTTTTCTTTGAGACCGAATTCGGAGAAACGGTAAACATCGAAGGGAATGATGAAAAACTTATCCTTTCGATGAAAAAAAACATTGGAAGATGGGAATCTGAAATTCCCCACAAGAATAACCTTCTTAAAAGGTTATTTGCACAAAGGCAGTTGGAGGAGTATCAGAAAGGAAGACTTCTGAATACGAAATCCGAAATTTTTCCAGAGCTGGATTTAGATTTGATTGATTCCAAATACGGCTATGAAGGGTGGGGCGATGAGTCTTGCCTAAAAAAGTTTCTAGAACAAAAGGTGGGAATTAAAGCGACTCCGGTGTTTGTTTATGCCAAGGGGGCGCGTGGCTGTATCCCGGAGTTGGGAAGAGCAGACTACTTCGCCGTAAAGAAATACGGAAAAAATGAAGTAGTCCTAGTTCTGGAAGAGACTAGCACATATCAAACCTTTTTCGAGGAGATTTCTCTTCCTCTTGATTTGTGGGAAGAAGCGATGAAAATTCAGGCGGTGATACTATTATAAAAGTTTTCGATGTTTTAAGAAAAAAACCTTCTATAGAGGTGCAAATCGTTGCTCCTATGCCGCTTCACATCATAGATAAAGATTGTAAAAGCCTTGATGCGGAAACGCTGAATTTTTTGGTAAAATGTCGAACTCTGCAAATGAAGGCTTCTGGGCCTTTGCCGGCAGAGATGGGCTTCCGTTACGTAACGGAAGGAATCAGTTCTGTTGAGGGGGAGTATTGGGTATATCAGCTCCCCCTTGAAGTAACTGATTGGCAGGTGTCTGCCTTTCAAGATGGGGTGAGTTTCATAGGAAAAAAGGGAAAAACGTTTCAGTTTATCCCGCCATCCGGAGAATATTGTGCAACTCCAGGAGGATTAAAAAGACCTACTCGGGAAAAAAATTATGCCACATTCCATCTGGAAAAGTGGCGAATTGATAAAACGCTCACCTCTGAAGAAACCTGGGGTGAATATGAAAAAACGATTCAGGGCCCATATGAAAAAGCTTTGGAGGAATTCGAGAGTGGATTGGCTAAAGAGCGCCAATTCTACACTTTTGAATTCTGGCAGAATAAACTTGAAGAGGCTGCCGCTAAAATCAAAAATAATGCCGAACAAGCTCTAAAATGGCTTGATTCGGAGGAGGTGGTAGCTAAAAGTAAATTCAAATAACTTATGCTGATTGCCGAGCAGAATTTCGAAAAGCTTGCCTTGTTCAAGCAAGCTTTTCACCTTTTATCCTAGAATATTATTTGGAATAGTATTCTGAGAATTAAGGGAATGATCTTTAAAAAATAGTCAAAAAATATAAGCAAAGAAAAACTTTGTGGCGCTTAATTATGGCTTTAGCAATGTCGGAGCTATTGATATATCTATTTCTAGTTTCACTCTCTCCATTTTTGAAACGAGAAATATGTCGATGGTTTTCACTTCGTGAATTTCGCAGATGTTATAGTCATAAACAAGCGTCGCAAGGAAAAATATTATAAACAAAAAAATAAAAACGACTTGTGACAATAAATAATACAGATGGAGTAGATGAAAGATGAAGAAAAAAATAATATATATCATACGAGGTGTTTCCGGATCAGGAAAAACCTCTTTGGGAGAAAATCTTGTTGAAACTGCCATCCTGGCGGGGAAAACCGCAAGTCAGTTCGAAGCAGATCAGTTTTTTACTGATTCTGCTGGAAATTATTTATTTAATCGTGATGAGCTTCAAAAAGCCCATGACGATTGTTTCGATCGTTTTTGTGAGGCGATTGGTTCTGAGGTGGAAGTTGTAGTCCTTACAAACACTTCTACTAAGGAATCGGAATTTCAGCGTTATCAAGAATACGCTGAAAAGAATGGATATATAGTTTTTGTGTCTGTGGTAGAACATAGGCATAAAAAAGGGGATAGTCATAATATTTCTCAGGAGGTGAAAGAAAGGCAGGAAGAAAACCTCAGGGCAAATCTTAAATTGGTTTTATAATAAAAACGACTTGTGGCGGAAAAAATAAGTGGAGGAGATAAAATGGATAGTTCAGATGATGAAACGATATTGTTTTTAGAAGATTCAGATGAAGTGATCTTTGCAAAGCTCAAAGGGATTTCGTTAAAAAAAATGTCAGGGGAAGAACCACTCCTGAGAATTGAAAAGGAAAGATATACCTTTGGTTTTCAGGAAATCGATGTCGATTTATGCGGGTCATGGGAGCGGTGCACATATCTCTGTTATGTCGATACTAGTGATATAGCAGAATATTATGTTGGTATGCCAAACAATGTCGAGGAGTTGCAAAAAATTCTCTTTGAGATAGTGAAAGAAGAAATGGAATATCTTAAAGAGGGCAGGGGGTGATTTTCTGTCTTATCATTATGGTATTCCGGATTACCCAACTTGTCAGCGTATAGTTGAAAAATATTCTTTATATTTCACAGCACGCAGACAGGAGATTTAGGGATTCGTAATTAAGTCTTTTAATTATAGGATTCCAGACCGAAAGATTCTCAGATAGCCTTTCCCGGAAAGTCCCGAAGTCTCCGCGATGGAGCTTTGTGGTATTACCTTCGTGACAGACCTTGCCACGGGCGCGATAAAAAGGTTTTTGATGCTTCCTAAATTTTATAATCTTGAGGAAGCGGAAGAAACCCTGTGGGAAGAGGTTAGAAAGAAAGAGATAGGTAATGTGACCGTCAAACGGGACGGCTCGCTTATCAGGTTTATTGAACTACCGAACGGAATAATCATTGCCAAGACTCAAAAGATGATTGGCAATGAACAGGCTTTTTGCGCTGAGAGGATTCTTGGCGAAAATGAAGGGTATAAAAATTTCGTGGAGTGGTCAATAAGAAAAAGAGTGGCTTTGCTATTCGAGCTTACCGCTCCGGATAATCAAGTCGTTCTGCAGCATCCCGAAACGCGTTTGACTCTGGTCAAAGCGCTTGAAGAAGAAACCTACAGATTTATCTCTCTTTCTGATCTAGAGCCTTTAACCACAAAATACGGAATTGATGTGGTGGAAGAGATTCGGGTCACGAATTTGTCAGATCTTATAGATCTGGCGAAAGAGAAAGAGGCGTTTGAGGGCTGGGTTGTCCAGTTCTTGGACGGACAGATGATGAAGCTGAAAACTACCTGGTATGCGGGGATACACAATCTGTGTACTTCGGATATCAGTGAACCTGAAGTAATTAGGCTGTCTATCGAAGGCAGATTTGACGATGTTTTTTCTGCCTTGCATATGTTGGGCAGACAAGATGTCATTGATCAGATTCTGCCGATTCATAGGACTTGTTCTGATTATGTTTCTGTCGAGCTTGGAAGAATCACTAAAATTCTTTCAGGCTTTGACGGAGATAAAAAGGCTTTTGCAGAAAAAACAGAAATAATCCTGCTTTTGGGATTATTATGTCATCTTGCACAATGCCGGAGAATCTGGAAAAGCTTATAAAACAAAACTTTTTAAAAGCCACTAAGACGCAAAAACAAGCGGTTGAGTGGCTGGAAGAGAGATAAAAGGAGGAAGTGTTATGAAGGTTATTTATGGAATCCTAGGTCGTGGAGTTTACTCCAATCTTGCAGAAGCTAAGTTGGAATTTTTCAAAACGGAAATCGCATCAAAATATGATTTCCGTTTAAAAATAGATAACTCAGCGCTTTGGTTCGCTGAGGCTAAAATTGAAGAATTGGAAGTGGAAAAGTTTGTTCTTCGCCTCGCTTATTATTATAAACAACATGTAGTAGAGGGGAAGATAAAAGTAATTAATAGAAAAGAAGAAAAAGAGGCGGGTGGAGAAGAAGAATACGTCATTGTTATGGGCAATGGGTTTTCCTGCGCTCTTGATATGTTTAAAATTGGAGGGGTATCGGCAGAACAAAAGGAGATGATTCTAACTATCGTAAAGAAATTTAACGATATGGAAGTCATCACTCCAGCGACCAGAGAGAATCGTCTAAAAGGGATGATTGAAAGTTGGTTGCCGAAATTGATGAAAGGCGAGGAAATTCGTTTCTTTTACAAGCAGGAAGAGGTAACTCTAACTGCTAATAGTGTAACGGATGAAATCGTACTGAATACTCCAGATAAAACGATTGTCTTTGGTCTGGAAACACCATGGGATGAAAGGATGTTTAGTTTGGGCGTGTTCTGGGTGATAAAGAAACTTTGTCTATGTTAGACGTCTAATGGATTAGTCGGTTCATAAAAGCAGCCGCGAAAGGAAACACTTTCTGCAGGCTGCTTATTTTTTTGAACCAAAATATCAAACATCTAATTCGTTCTATCGTTCCAGAGTTAGTGATACAAGCCGTCTCAGAGCGCAATAGGAGGTAAGCTGTTTGTAAGTTTTGACTCTATAGTCTTAAAATGGTAAGGTAGAGTTGAGAGTTGATATCTCTGTATTTTGTTTATTTCAAGAAAACAGTTTTTTGTGTAATTAAATAATACTATTTTATAATAATTAAATAATATGGATATACTAAAATTTCTTGAAGAGATTAATGCGATAGAAGACAAATTATATCAAGAAGTCGGAGAAAAGCATGAAAATCTCAGTTTTCCTTTTTTGGTTAGAAAACTTTTAGAGTCTAAAAGGTTAGACGAACAAATGGCTGTTGATTTGCAAGAACTATGGAAGACTCGTAACGAAGTGGTTTCTTCGGGAAATGCAGTCAAAGAAATATCTTCTAGCGCTCAGGTTGTTTTAGCTAGAACGATTAATAATCTTAATCAAAACTAACTATGGAAATTTTTAAAGAACCTTGCAAGCCGGAGCAGATTGCTGAGAATAAAGCTGAGGAACCCGTGAAAAAGGAAAGCAGAATATTGAGCGGGGCAGAAATAAGGGAGAATCTGGAAGATCCGAATTATTTGCCTTCGCGCAAAGAGATTATTACGGCGTTTCCAAGGAGGGATGATTTGTGGAAATATTGCACAAAAGAAGAAAACCAAGTTTTTGAGTTTTTTAACGAAGAACATTTAGAAGCTTTGGCTGATTATTTTATAGAAAGGATTAAGGAATGTGGTAAGGGGGAAGACGATCCTCTTATAATCCTTGAAATGGGAGCGGGTAATGGCAAATTGTCTCATTTTTTACAACAAAAATTAGAGAAAAAGGCGCCGGGGCAAGTAAAAGTTGTTGCTACAGATTCGGGAAGTTGGGAAATAGAAAATGTCTTTCCTGTTGAAAAGCTGTCGTGTGATGAGGCATTGGAAACACATAAACCAGATATCGTTGTTTTCTCTTGGATGCCCAATGGAGCTGATTATACTGAAGAGATGAGGGAATGTCCTACCGTTAAGGAATACGTGCTCATCGGAGAGACTGGAGGTGGCTGTTGTGGTAATGAATGGGAAACTTGGGGGTGTGATTATGACTATGATGAGGATAAGGGAATTCCTCCTTTTGAAAAAGACGGTTTTGAGATAGAAAGTCTTGAAGATTTACATAAGTTACAGATTTGTCGCACGGATTATAATTTAAGAGATCTTAGTCACTCCAATACGGTCTCTTTTAAAAGAAAGAAGTCGGAATCGGCAGATTAGTAAAATTATCGTTTTAATCTGTTTATCTAAAAAAAAACGACCTTTTGAAAGGTTGTTTTTTTATCTAAAGGATAGGTGATAACAAATCGATTTTAATCGTAAATCTTCCTAATATAGTTATTGTGTTTTTTCCTCGAATAACTCTCTGAAAAGTTCGTTGGTTTTTTTGTCGAGTTCTTTGCGTGGAATCTTTTGTGCCTTCGGTTTTTCTGAGAGATTGGCTATGTCTGTTTGCAGTGATACTATGTCTTCATTTTTTACGATTTCTCGCAAAATACCATGCAGTATGCCATCTTCTTTTATGATTCTCTTTATTTCTTGTTGGGCTTCTTCTCTGGAGTAATTTTCATTTTCTGCAAACAGTTTTTTCAGATGGTCGGATAGTGCGGGGACTATGCTGTGGAAACTCAGGCTTTCGAAAAACAGCACGCCACTTTTCGTATTCATCGTCCAATCGGAACCATTTTCAGATTGTTTAAGATAGCTTAGGATTTCATTCGAGTCGATAAAGTCTCCTCTCTCTTTCGAACTTTGTACATTAGTCCGGTTTTTGGCATCTTCTATCTTGAAATCTTCGTAAATTTTCGCTATGTCCGTAAGCCTCTGCTCTTTTTGCGGGATGCGGCTTTCGTCTTCTGGAATTCCGCCTCGGCTGTCTATCTTCCATAGTTCTAATAACAGAGGGAAATCGGGATTTTCCATAAGCTCTTTCTTTTTGCTGTCTTTCATTATCAGAAAATCACTTTTCTTCATATGGTTGGCGACTAGCCATACGACCTTATCGACAAATTCATTATCGAACCCCAGTCCCTCTTTCGAAATTCTTTTTTCTCGGGCAAAATCTTCCTTATCTATTTTTTCCCTACTATCCGGATCTTTTTGCATTTTTTCATACTCTTCCAGATTCGCTGACTTTGAGGGAGCTTTTAGGATTGATCGCGCCAATTGCGCTGAAAGTTTTTCGTGTGAGTAGAAAGTTATTTTTTCTTGATCTTGCTTCTCCTGCTCTTCACCTTTGTTCTCTTTTCCGATGTCGTGCAGCAGTGTCGCCCAGATAAGTTCTTCCGGTGCATCTTCCGGCAAGTTTTGCAGGCAGAGTTTCGTATGTTCCCAGGCATTACCTTCACTATGATGTTTGCGCGGCTGCTCGATTTTTTGCATATTATAGATTTCCGGGATGATCAGTTCCATAAGCCCGGTTTCCATCAGGTCTTCCAGAATAGCTATGCGGTTTTTGCTCTTGAGAATTTTTGTCATCTCGGTGCGAATCCTCTGGTTGAGATGGAACATCTCTTTAAATTCGTTTCTATTATTTTCGTCGGCGAGCCACGCTCTCACCGCTTGGGCGGATGCCTCGTCTTCTTCAAATTCCAAAGTACCTTTGAAACGGAAATAGCGGATGAGGCGGATGCGGTCCTGCATTATATTTTCGGTCGGATCGCCCGCAAATCGTATAATTTTGTTTTTCAAATCTTCCAATCCTCCCACGTAGTCGACGACTTCTCCCGTTATCGGATCATAGAATAGCGCGTTTATGGTTAAATCCCTCCGTGTGGCATCTTCGGCCGCAGTCACGCCCTCGGTCTGCACTTTGTCCGCGTGCCTGCCTCTGACGTGCTTTTGTCCGTTTGGGTCCATGCCTTCTGTCTCGCCGTTTTCCTCGTCAAGATTCTCTTCATAGATATCTTTTCTAAAGACTGCGATTTCGATACCGCCACCACAGGCCTCTTCTGTGTTTTCCTTATCTGTTTTTATAACTATTATTCCGTGTTTTTCCTGTTGTCCCAGATAATAGGCCCTGTTTCCGAAGATGTTTTTTATTTGTTCCATACTGGCGGAAGTCGCAATGTCGATATCCTTCGGATCTCTTCCGAGAAGATAATCCCTGACAGCTCCACCGACGAAATAGGCTTCGGCATGATTATCTTTCAGCAATCTGATTATTTCTATGGCCTCATTTTCTTCTTTGTTCCATTCTCTCTCCGGAAAAAATTCAGTGATAGTTGCTTTAGATTCAGTCGGTTCAGTTTCGGTTTCTTGATTGTTTGCATTTGGTATATGTTCAAACATAATTATAGAATTTATAAATTAAATTTTCTTCCCCGATATATTCCAAAGATAGTCATAGATGCTTTTGATGCCGACGTAGATTGCTTCGTGTTTTATGGCGGTGACGAAAGGGGGATTGCCGGAGAATAGTATTACTTTATCGTTCATAAGCCAGAGCGAGGAGCGGAATCTTATTTCTTGGGGCATCTCGCGGATTTCGATATTTTGGACTCGGAGCTTTTTCGGTTTGATATCTCGGAAAGCACCAGAAGGAATCAGCGTTCTGGTCAAAATCTGTTTTTTGGTTTTTTGCACGGAGAAGAATTTGCCGATTTCGTCATCGAATATCTTCGAGTAGTTTCCTTCGCCTGGAGTATCGATGGTGTAGACGATGGATTTCTTTTCGCTTTCGGAAATGATTTTGTGGATGAAATTTTTGATATTGGTTTTGGTGTCGAATGTTTCCGCGTAAGGGAAGTGGGAATCGGTGCGGTAGAGGCCGGTGAGCAGCGTACCTAATTCTTGGGCGATGCCGATTTTGTTTTCCAGCGTTTCAATCAAGGCGTGCGGTGATTCCACCCAATAATAAGTCGTGCCTTTATATCTGTGGGTGGTCAGATAGTTGCTGGCGCTGAGCTTTTCCAAGATGCTGATGGCGGTCGTGCGGGGGAGATCCGCTTTTTTGGCGATGTGCGCTGCCGGCGCTTCGCCTAACTGTGTTAGCGCGAGATAAATCCGGATTTCATTTTCAGAAAAGCCGAGTTCGGCCAGGCTTTTTTTGATGCGATTTTTCATATATTTTACGGTTGTTGTCGAAAAATATCGACAATATATTATTAAATAATGGCTTATTTTAAACGAACGAGTAATAGCTTTTGTAAAATTGATACAAAAATGCTTGTTTATATAATAATACGCTTATAGAACATTGACAATAAATACCGGATTAACTTAATCTGTAGCATAATGATTTCATTCTTATTCCCCCTCACCCCGACCCTCTTCCGGTAGGAGAGGGGGAAATGCCAGATGTCTGTAATAAAAGTATGGAATAGATTAAGTTGATTCGGTATATAGAGATAAAACAAAAACAAAAGCGGAGGAAAAGAAATGCAAAATGTGTGTGTTTATCCCGGGACCTTTTGCCCGCCCACTTTCGGACATCTGGAAATCGTGAAGAAGGCAGCGGAAATGTTCGGTGAAGTATATATCATCTGTTCCGCCAATCCCGATAAGGAAGGCAGTGTGCTTTTCTCTCCTGAAGAGTGCCGGGAGATGTGGTGGTCTTACGATCTGCCGGTGGGGGTTAAGATTGCTACACTTGCGGAATTTATGGAAAAAGAAATCGACTTCTCGCGCGTGGTGATGGTGCGAGGCGTTCGGGATGACGGGGATTTCGAATACGAGAAGAAAGTGATGATGGGAAACAACCGGGAGCTCGGCATCGATAAATTTCTGGTGATAGTGAGTGAGGAAAAATATAAGAATGTCTCGTCGACGCTGGCAAGGAAGCTGGCAACAGCGGGAGACGGAGTAGGTCTTGCTGAAATAGTTTCTAATGAAGTGGCAAAAAAGTTGATGGAGAGAATATAAGATAAACGGAGAAGAATCTATGGAATTTGATTTTGCCCTGATACTTATGGGGCATCTGGTAGGAGACTATCTTCTGCAAAGCAAGGAGATGGCGCTTCGAAAAACGGAGCTGGGACTAAAAGGGTTCGCATGGTGTTTTCTACATTCAATGGTCTACGCTTTGACGGTGTGCGTTTTTCTTTGGAGCTTTGATGGGTGGGTATTGGCGTTGGTCTTCATGACGCACTTTCCGTTGGACCGCTGGTCTTTGGCTTCTAAGTGGCTCAGGCTCATCCGCGGACGGGATTTCGTTAAGGCCGTCGAGTCGAAAGATAAATTTCGTGAAGTCGATATCGCATTTTCTTGTTTGGTTTATGCGGTGGCGGACAATACGATGCATCTGGTGCTTATGTATTATTTGCTAAGGATAATATAAATACAAAATAGGTATGTAATCTTGAAAGAATATATCGTATAAAAATAAAAAGCGAGGAAACAAAAATGAGCTTGAACATAACAGTCGGAAGAATAAGGGAAATAGTACAGGAGCACGAAGGAGAGAAGGAAGAAACTGAAGTAGTCGTTTGGTACACACTGAGAGTCGGTTTTCTGAGAAAACTAGCGTGGTTTTTGAAAAATCAAGATGACGATTTCGATTTGAAGCTGACACTGACACTAAAGGAAGATTTCGATATCTGTATCTTTGGGGAAAGGGGCTTTGTAAATTTCGAAGCGGAAGTGTGGATGAATGAAGAAAAACCTTGCAAGAGAGTATAGAAAAACGATTAATTCCTTGCGAGATTAACTGGTGATTGAAATAATAGAATTTAAAAGCAGTTGCGGAATCGTTATAATTAATTAAACGATTGCCTCAACTGCTAATTTTTTTGTTCGCATTATATTTTTGCTAGGAACGTGAAGTAGGTCGGGAGTATATACTATGAAGTGTAGATGGTTAAAAGTTGGAATTGTTGTGAAGAGTTTAAGATAATGTTTTTATACTTGATGAATCGTAGCTACTGGATTCCGGATATTTCGTAGCAACGAAATTCTGGAATGACAGATAGGAGAGGATGCGCGCTAATCGTGGAGTAGCAGGTTTTAACCTGCGCTGCTATCCCATACAGGATAAACAAATGCACTTATCTCATTTATCGGCTATCCCACACGGGCTAAACAAACGTATGCGCCGCATTTATCGACTTGGGACAACCGCGCGGGATGAATCCCGCTGCTCCATAAGAGCGATCGATTATTTTGAATATTAGATTTATCTCATATCGTACGGGGATTCCGGATATTTCGTAGTAACGAAATTCTGGAATGACAATAATAAACAATAATGAATAGTAATAAACCTTAATAAACAATAAAAAACAGAGACGTATTAAGTTTGTCTCTGTTTTTTGTTATGCTGCAAAATAATTCTTATGGGTTATGAAACAACTGTAATACCGAATTATCCGCAGCTGGCGTCAGTGTCAGTTCCTTCGGCGTAACCGAATCCTGCGGAAGGGGCGGTTGAGCTGAGGGTTTGGCTACATTCTTCCGGGGTGGTTGTGAATCCGGCGCAGATGGTTTCGAGGTAGCTGGCGGCGTTGCGAGAGCTGGCGATTTGCATGCCGTTGACAACCAGGGTAGGCGAGCCTGTGACCTGATATTTGGTGACGGCTTCTTGGAAAACCGGGAAAACAGGATAGGTGCCGTTTCTCCAAGTAGTTTGGTCGGCGTAGTTGGCCATAATCTTGTACTGGCTGTCGGTGGCTGCTACACAAGTGTCGAGGCTGGCAGTGTCGATGCCGGTTTGGGCCAGACATTTAGCACCATCTCCGTCAGCCAAGAAGCATTCGAGATAAGACATAAATTTATCACCTTGGTTCTGCATGATGCAGTACTGGTTCATCTCTTCTCTGAGTTCTTTTTCGTCATGCATTGCATAGTCACAGAACTCCAGTTTGAAATCGATTTTGTCTCCCAGGGCTTTAACTGCAGGGATCATTCCTTTTTCCGCCTGGGTTCCGTAAGGGCAGTGACTCATCACGAAGAGTTCAACTACCGGCTTGTCGGCCTTGGTTAGGCTGGCCAGGGATTGCTCTTTTTCAGCTGCGGCCTGTGCTTCTGCTTCGGCTTTCTGCTGCTGGATTTCGGCGATGGAGATAGCTTGCGGGAAGAATACGGTCTTATCCTTGGTCAGGTAAGTCGTGTATTCTTGGTCATTGATGTTCAGTTTCAACTTTATGAGCCCGTTTTCTTCGGTTACCTCCAAGACTTCAGCAACAGCTCCCTCCGCAACGAGATTCTCATTAACAAACTTGGTAGCTTCCTCGATGGTCATCTTCGATTCAACTCCCAATACCTTGTCGAACTTTCCGTTCGTATAACCGGAGTAGGCCACGATTGCAACCACGACGATGGTTAGTATAGCGAGGAATTTTTTGTTGATAGGTTTGGATTTCTTCGCATCATCGGTCTCGGTCTCAGTTTCGGTTGTTTCTACTACTTCCGCTTCGCTGGTTGTGAAAGCTTCTTGTTCTACAGCCGTCTCCTCTGTTTTTTCTTCTTCCATATTTTATAATTAAGTTAATGGTAAATTATTCCCTAATTCTAGCATATAAAGGGATTTAGTCAAAAATTGAGTCAGCTTTCGCCGAAAGCATTTTGGATGAAATTTATACTCGCTTTGTGCTCATTCTTATAGTACACAATAGATACTACGTCTATCCTCCAATCTTTATTTTCCTCGTAATTCTTTTCGGCTAGGAAGGTGATTGCCGTCTGGATGATTTTCTGCTGTTTTGTTTTGGTTACTGCCTCTTCGGGAGGTCCGAACACCTGCGTACTAGCCTCGGTTCTGGTTTTTACTTCGATGAAATGCAGGATATCGTCTTTCTGACAGATGATATCGATTTCCCCGCATCTTTTCTGGAAATTCTTATCCATCACCTCGTAGCCGTGTCGGCGCAAAAAATCTTCTGCCAACCTTTCTCCCCAATCGCCAAATTTTCGATTACGTTTTTGCATTATGCAAAATTAAAAGAGGCTAAAGAGTTTCTCGGTGACTTGGCGTAGGATATGGTTCTCTGCGTCGTAATAGTAGAGCGCGACCAGAAGTACAAGGATAAAGAGAATGGACAGAGTCAGTCGTTTGAATTCTTGTTTCAGGTCGTCATCCTTATCATCTTCCGGTTTTTTGGCGGTAATTTCCTTTTTATTGCCGGTCACAGCCTCTTCGACGGTCGCGCTGCTTGATGGGAATTTATTCCTGTTCTTATTTTTCCTTTTACTCATTTTTCTAAGATTATGATTAATTGCTAAGACAATACCATTCTATAACGGAAAATGGCTTATTGCAAATATATTTTGTTTGCAGCAAGAAAGAAGTGTAAGATGATAAAAAATACTAAAATAGAAGACGGAAGGGGCATAGACTGCCTCGAAGAAATAGAAACAGACACGGAAAAGCTGATTTGTGGGGAGTTGATTATCCTATGAGGTCATGGTAAGCTGTTGGTGCTAAAGAAAATAATAGGAGTGGGTAAAAAGTGATAGCACTAAATGTCCATAACCAAGATATAGAAGTTGCAAAAGAGGGCACTGAAGCGCTTGTGAAAGCGATTGAATCCAGACTGCATAACCATAAAGGGATAGAATTGTGGATGGCTCTAAAAGGATTGCTGATCACAAAAAAACAGGCGGAAGCTGTTTGGGAAAAATTGAGCACCGCAAATAAAATTGCCTTACTCTGTTATATCGGTGAGAATTCGGTCTTTTTGAAAGTGGATCGATGGTGGATAATACAGAAACAAAAGGAACTAAAAAAAGACGTAAAAGATAAAAGAATAAAAATAAAATTGTCGGAAAGAATGATTCTGACAGGTATAGAAAATAAAATGTGGCGGTAAAGAGACTGCTAATCTTTTAAAAAAGTTATTTATTAAGAGACTTTTTGAAATTTACCGCCATGCCTGGCTATATGGATGCCGGGCTTTTTATTACAAGCAAAAACCATTGGCGTCAGATGCGTGTGTTTTTAGAGCAATAGCTCTTACTGTCAGAGTCAGTCCAGGCCTGTCATCTCCCAATCAGGTCGAGGGCAGGTACTGAACTTGTTTCAGAACCTTCGTTATATTCCATTATAACAGTATCGTAGTATATGGATGTTAAGTAACGAAGATTCCGGGTCAAGCCCGGAATGACAAACAACAAGTCATTAAGTGTTTGAGCTGGCGGTATAATCATTACAAGTAAAAAAACATCGGGGTGTGATAATTTTGCAAAAAACCGGCGCGGGCCGGTTTTTTGTGTTTCTAGTTTTTTTTGAGAACAGAAAGAAAAGCTTCTTGTGGAATATCGACCTTGCCGATTGATTTCATTTTTTTCTTGCCTTTCTTCTGTTTGTCGAGAAGTTTGTTCTTACGCGAGACGTCTCCTCCGTAGAGTTTGGCGGTTACGTCTTTGCGGTAAGGCTGGATGGTTTCGCGTGCGACTATCTTGCCTGAGATAGCGGCTTGGATGGCGATGGAGAAATTCTGGCGCGGTATTACCTCCTTTAGTTTTTCCACGATCTTTTTCCCTTCAGTGTGCGCCTCGTTTCTGGGGACGATGCGGCTGAAAGCTTCCACTCTCTCATCTGCAATCAGGATATCGAGCTTGATGAGGTCGCCGATGCGGAATCCGATGGGTTCGTAGCTCATCGAGGCGTAACCGCTGGAAATACTTTTCAGATTATCGTAAAAATCTACGATGATATTGAGGAGCGGTGCTTCGTAAGTGAGGATGACGCGGTCCTTGGAAAGATAGCTGGTGCTTTTGTAAGTGGCGCGGGAATTTTCGGCAAGCTGCATCACGTTGCCGATCCTGTCTTCGGGGAGCACGATTTCCAGCTTGGCCCAAGGTTCATGGATTTCCGCGATGTAGTTCGGGTCGGGAAGGCCGGCCGGAGAAAATATCATTTCCTCTTCGCCGGTTTTTCGGAATATTTTGTAAGATACGCTGGGAGTGGTGACTACCAGATTCATATCGTATTCGCGTGTCAGTCTTTCGCTGACGATTTCCAGATGTAACATTCCGAGGAAGCCGCAGCGGAATCCGCGTCCGAGAGCCGTGGAACTTTCCGGTTCGAAAGAGAGAGAAGAGTCGCTTAGTTTCAATTTGTCCAGTGCGACGCGAAGATTGGGATAGTCGGCGCCATCAATCGGATAGACGCTGGCAAAGACTACAGGCCTGACTTCTTTGTATCCCGGCAGAGGTTTGACCTTGTCGCGATTCTCTTCTTCGAATGCATTATGCAGATTGGTGATGGTGTCACCCACGCGGCATTTGCCGACTTCTTTGAGGCCGGTCGCGATGTAGCCGATTTCGCCGGTTTTGAGAGAATTTGTCTTTTTTAATTCCGGAGTTATGATACCTATTTCCAGGATTTCTGACTCCGCTTTGCTCCCGAGGAAAGAGATTTCTTCTCCCATCTTGATTTCGCCGTCTACGATGCGGACTTGTGCGACCACGCCCTTGTAGCTGTCGAAATAGGAATCGAAGATGAGCGCGCGCGCCGGAATATCGATATCGCCGTGCGGGCAATGGACTTCTTCGATAACGCGGGCAAGAACTTTGTCCACGTTCTCCCCGGTCTTGGCGCTGATTTTCAAAATCTCGTCGCGCTCGCAACCGATGAGGTCCATAATTTCCTGTTCGACTTCAGGTACCATCGCGCTGGGCATATCAATCTTATTGATGGCGGGAATGATGACCAAATTCTGATCCATCGCCAGATACAGGTTGGCAATTGTTTGCGCTTGGATTCCTTGCGTCGCGTCCACCAAGAGAACGGCGCCTTCGACGGCGGCGAGGGATCTTGAAACTTCATAGGTGAAGTCGACGTGCCCGGGGGTGTCGATGAGATTCAAGATGTAGCTCTTGTCTTCGTAGACATATTCCATTTTGACAGGCTGGAGCTTGATGGTGATGCCGCGCTCTCTTTCCAGGTCCATCTGGTCGAGCATCTGAGCTTTCATCTTGCGGTCTTCTACTGTATGCGTCATTTCGATCATACGATCCGCGAGCGTGGATTTCCCGTGGTCAATATGGGCGATGATGCAGAAATTTCTGATATTCTCTTGATTCATTGATTTAACTGAGATATTTATTCGAATAAAAAACTGCTTAGATTAAAGCGATATAGATATAATCTATTATAAATCGAGGTTTTTGGCAAATAATTGCGGGATGTGAAACTGACCCATCTGCACTTTATAACCTTTATTCCAGCCAAAAGTTTCCATATAATGTATTTCGATTCCCCTCTTTAAGAGGGGTGGCACCAACATAAGCGTAGCGTTGTTGTCGTGCGGGGTGCGTAGGGACGATCTCTAGCTTATAACTTAAATATCACGTAGCAATTGCATTTATAAAATGTAATTCATCGGTAATTAGCCGTTTCAACACACCCCTCGCAACGTTATAGCTAAAGCCATAACGGCTCTTCCCCCTCTCGAGAAGGGAATCTAGCTCCAGCTTTATCTGGATAAAACTATACTTCGGGAAGTGCAGGTGGGTCAGGGATGTTAAATAGTTGGCAAAAAGTGCGAAAGTGATATTTTAGTTGAAAGCAACAAAAAATGTCAAAAAAATTGATTAAAAGTATTTATTTTTAAAAGATAGGTTTTAGGGAGGTTTGGCTTGATGAATATATTCAGAGCTCAAAAGATGAGAGTTGATATGTATCTAAATAAAATATGGAAAGGTTATAATAACTTGGTGAATATAATTGAAAGCCATTTTAATCAGATATATGTACTGTTTAAAATCGCGGTATCCGTGATATGCGTATTTATGATGGCGTGTACATGGATTTGTGTGTATAGAATTTAAAATGAATATAATATTAAAAAACGGAAAACCTTTCGTTTTTTTTCTTATTAATTTCAGTCAAAAGCTCAGATATTCTGCGTTTTATTTTTTTAATCTGTTGCCTGCTGCGAATATGCAGTTTTTTCGAATTCGGGTACTGGGGGGGCTTGACTAATTAAAATATTTGTGCTATACATTGAATATAATCTTCTCCATCTAGTTGGATGTAAGAGGATTTAAAATCCAAGGAGAAGTCGTAAATGGTAAAGAATCCAGTAGCCGTATTGATGGCTATGTTGGTCTGTGGCCTTTTGGTGACAGGTGTGGCGCCTATTGCAGGCGCGTCTGGTTATGGTAATAACGATGATAATCCCAAAAGTACATTGTACCTTTGGGACGAAGCAGGTCGTTTTTGGGAAGATACCCCGGGGCCATATCACGTGCAGCCTAGGGGAGAAATCGGAATAAAAGCAGAGGCGGATACGGGGAAAAGCCTACATAGAGTGGAGCTGGTAAGTTGTGAAGGATTGATAGTAATAGAAGAGCATATAAAAGAGGGAAGTCGTTCCAATCGTTTCCAGGTCGGGAATATACCTGGAAAGTACGAGGCCAGGTATAAAATTACAAATCTGGAAACCCATAAATGCACTTACAAGGTTGCAACTATCATAGTTGATGAACCCTGCAATCAGAAGTATGGGGAAGAAAAGAGCAAAAAAGATGTAGAGGACAAGAAGTCCGGAAAGGAGGACGGCCATCGGCATTACCGAAACTCATACCGTAAGTATCATAGGTAAAATAGTGAAAAATTATTTTGTGCTATCTTTCTATTAGATAGTGTGCAACGGAGAAGAATATCATTTCTTCTCTTATTTATTTTTATCAAATTTGACAACTTATCCGGCTGGGTTCTTATTCTAAAAGATTCGGTCTTGTAAGCGGAGGTAATGAATACAATATCCCCTGTTTTTATTATTGGAAAAAATGTCGCCTTGCTATTGCTAGAGTTAACCTTGGTGAAAATGGGAGGGAGGGGAACTTCCCGATGCGAAGTATTGCGTTACTACTCAGGATATAGCGGGATTTTTCGATACCGATCGCTTTTAAATCATGTCATTCCAACGAATAAAATTGGTGATATCGAAAAAATATTGTATTATAAAAGGAAAGTGAGGTGGTAGCATAAATCCAAATCATGGTGGCAGAGTAAATTTTTCTGTGGTAGCGAAAGTGCCCTTGGGGGCAGGGATGTCTTCATCAGAAGATCCTTCTGTCGGGAAATTACATTTATTTTTCGAGGACATGGATCCGGGGAAGTTTGGCGACTACGATGGGTCGGTTATTTTTCCCGAGTGGTTCACCTTCTGTGTTCTGAGAAAAAGAACTTTACTCGAAATTACGAGAGTAGTTGAAAATACCGGCGGTGTCGTTTTGCCCATGTTCTGGAATAGATTCAATCAAGTGGATAAAAACACCAGGGGCATTGAGGTCAAAAAGATCGGTCCGATCATTCATATAAATTAAAAAAGCAATCGAAGATTCGATTGTTCTTTTTTTGGTCCGTATTTTGTCCTTGTGGTTTATTATTCTTCCGCGATGAGCTCGGTGGTTTTGAGTTTGGTTTTGAATATTTTTTTGCGGAAGGCGTTTTTGAATTTGATGAATTCTTCAATTTGGAATATCCAGCCCCAGGCACAATAGACGACAAGCATCGCGGTGCCGGATAGTGCGCCTTGGATACCGATACCGAGAAAAGTGTGGGTATCGAGATATGGTTCTACGGCATAGAGTGTCTTGTATCCGATGAGTCCTGCGATGATGGCGGAAAAAGAAATCTGTCCTATAGCGATGTAGAAATTACTCGGTACCGTGCTGAGATATTTTTTATTGAGAAGGATGAAGAGTATAGCGGCATTGAGAATGCTGGAAAGGGTGAAGGCTCCGACTAAGCCATTCAGTCCGAATTTGGGGGACAGCCATAGAGCAAGAATTATGTTTATGATAGCGCTGAAGAGAGCCGCATAAAAAGGCGTTTTGGAATCGTGAAGAGCCCAGAAGGCCCGGGAAAAAAGAGGGATGAGCGATTGCGCAAAAAGGCTGATACAAAAAATATAAAGCGCGTCGATGGTCGCCACGGTCGATGTCCAGTCGAAATAGCCATGGCCGTAAATGACACGTACGGCTTGCGCCCGGAAGACAATCAGGAAAATGCTGAGAGGAATTATGAAATACAAAATCTGTTTGGTGGTCGAGAGCAGGACCTCGGTAAATTTTCCACGATGATATTTACCGCTGAGCTCTGAGAGGGTGGGGAAGCAGGCGACCGCGAAAGAGATGGCGAAAATTCCGAGTGGAAAACTTTGCAAATCGTTTGCATAGGTGAAAGCGGTTATGCTGCCTGCGGCTAGAGTGGAAGCTATGATAGTGACTACGAAGGGGTTAACCTGGGAAATAATCATCGTGAAGATGCGGGGAACCATTATCTTGATTATTGTCCGTACTTCCGCGCTCTTGGTGTTTACAAACATCTTATATCTGAAGCCGAGCATTTTGACGCTGGGGAATTGGATGATAAATTGGAGAAACGCTCCGAGTGGTACTCCCCAAGCGAGCCCCGCAAGTCCGTATTCTTTCGCCAAAACCATTGCGCCGAAAATGATGCCGAGATTATAGACAATCGGTGAAAGCGAATAGATCAGAAATCTTTTGTAGGATTGCAGGATACCTCCGGTTATACTGGAAAGAAGCATAAAGATCGGACTCAGGAACATAATCCGGGTGAGTTCGACAGTCTTTTGTTTCTTTTCTGCATCAAAACCTGGAACGATGAGGTCTATAATCCATGGGGCAAGGACCATGGATATCATAGTAATGCCTAGCAGGACTATGAAAAGAATGTTTAATATGTTGTTTGCCGCCTTGAAAGCCTCTTCTTTCTTATTTTGAGAGACGAGTTTTGAAAAGACGGGGATGAAGCCGGCAGAGAGAGCTCCGAGGACTATGATATTGAAAATAAAGTCGGGGATGCGGAAAGCGGCAAGGTAGATGTCTATATCGTTTGCGGGAAAGTTATGGGCAAGGATGCTGTTTTTTAACACTCCCAGGAACTTGGCGGCGAGCGTCATGATGCCGATAATAAAAGCCGCTGAAGTGATGGATGCCGATTCTCGGTTGATGAATTTCTTTATCATTCTTGGGAAAATTTAATCATGGTTTAACATTTCTATTTTATAGCATATTGAGGGGTTTGACAAAGATGTGAAAACTTGTTAGTTTTTGGTTAGATTGCTTGTTCTAAGCAAATAGAAAAAATAAAAGAGGTGCAAAAATTATCGGATACCAATCTTCGCGAGATGAGCTTGCGGATATAGAGCTTTTTAAGGGGCTACTACGAGATTATCCTGAACTGGGATTGGACTTTAATTGCCATAATCATACGGAAGCATCAGACGGCGAGATGTCTTTGTCGGAGTTGACGAGGCGGCTTGCCGAGTTTGGATTCACCGGGGCGGCCATTACCGATCATAACGCATTCGGTTATGACACGAGGAATCCGCTGCATCTGCAGTGTGCGAAGAAATGCTGGAAAGATTATGGGATGGAGCTTTATTCCGGGATGGAAATAAGTTGTGAAGATAGCTTTGAAGAGTGGGGAGGACCGAAGGAAAAAGAAGTTCATATCGGGGCCATATTTTTGGATTCGAGAAATAGAAAGATCCAAAGAATGGTGAAAGAGCAACAGCAAAGTCGTGCAGTAAGGGCGGAGTTGATGATTGGAAAGATAAAGGGCAGGGGCTGGAACATCATCTCC
>Ga0265294_10000687_pt1 | contig 45665 bp, 40 predicted proteins | sample MunlanPumphouse3_FD_192504 | JGI IMG/M metagenome (GOLD analysis project Ga0265294, IMG submission 192504) | Groundwater microbial communities from a municipal landfill in Southern Ontario, Canada - Pumphouse #3 | ecosystem: Environmental > Aquatic > Deep subsurface > Groundwater | place...
CGGCGGTCATTATGATTGTGGGCGCGGCGTATGCCGTGCCGTTGGTGACAGATGTGGTGATGACGCAACAAACTGGTTCGCGCATCGTGAAGATCACATATAACCTGGCTGATGAGGCGGCGATCGTGACGCTGGGAATTGAGACCAACGGGGTCGCGATCCCGGACAGCGCTGTGACGCGCTTGACTGGCGACGTGTGTAAGAAGGTTGAGGTGGGAAGTGGCTCCATCACTTGGAACGCGGGTGTGGACTGGCCCGAGAACCTGACCCAGGTCGCTAAGGCCAAGGTGACTGCGTGGTCAACCAACGCGCCACCGCAGTATTGCGCGGTGGACGTGACAGGCGGTTCGTCCACGAACTTCTATCCGGTCTTCTATTACCCCAGTGCGGAAGGCGTGCCCGGCGGCGTGACAAACGATTTGTACAAGACGGTATTGATCCTGATGCGGTGGATCAGCCCTACGGGCGGCGAAGGTTTTCTGATGGGCTCGCCCGCTAACGAGACTGGACGCATGGCCGCCCGTGAAACGCAGGTCCGGACATGGCTGAATAAGGGCTACTACGTTGGTGTATACCAGGTGACGCAGGGCCAGTGGCAGCAGGTGATGGACGACGTGCGGTCGTGGCCCTCCAAGTGGAGTAACAACGACTATAGGTTGACCCGCCCGGTGGAGCAGGTGTCATATTGCGACATTCGCGAGAACATTAACAACACTCACGACGAAGCGGTGGACTGGCCGAACAATAGTGCGGTGACAGCGGGCTCGTTCATGGGTCGTCTGCGTTCGAAGGCCGGTTTGGCGGGTTTCGACCTGCCAACCGAGGCGCAGTGGGAGTACGCCTGCCGCGCAGGCACGACTGGTGCGCTCAACGACGGCACGGTGAACATTACGAACAGCCAATCCGACGCACGGCTGGATCTGCTGGGGCGGTACGCTTACAATGACGGCAAGATCAACGGAACAGGTAATCCCGATACGGGTTGCACTACGGAAAACGCTACGGCGGCGGTGGGTTCGTACGCGCCGAATGTGTGGGGGCTTTACGACATGCATGGCAATGTGTGGGAGTGGTGCTTGGACTTGTACGCGGATGCGCTGGAGGGCGGCGAAGACCCTGACGGGGCGGGGTCGGGTTCTGATCGCGTGAGGCGGGGCGGAAGTTGGGAATACACCGCATTGGGCTGTCGTTCGGCATCCCGGGAAAACCGCGGCCTGACGTACCGGAGCAGCAGCGGTGGTTTCCGCCTCGTGAGGGAGATAGCGCAGTAGCACCACCCTCACCCCGACCCTCTCCCAAAGGGAGAGGGAGGAGTTATTCGCGCGTGCGCGCTGGCGGGTGCATAAGGCGGTAGCCGCGCACATCAGCGTCGCACGGACGTTTTGAGCGGGGGGTATGGGGGCAGCTTTTTTGAAATAAAAACCTGAGTTGTGGGAGAATCAGCACAATCGATTCCCTCGATTCTCTCGACTCCCTCGATTCTGATGATTAATTCGACAGCCGCAGTTACCCCTTCGTTTTTTCGCTGCGCAATTAATTGTTCTTTGTAAAAAGTTGTTTGATGTTGGTGGACGATTGGGATCATGCGGGGGCTCATCGACCAGCATCGTCGCCGCTATCGTCAGTGCGCCACTCCGCTCCCAGTGCGGACCTAGGGTCTTAAACGAAGGGCAGGATATGTTGGTACTTAAAGACATATTGTCGGGGTCCTAATCCTAATCAAAATCCCGTAGTTCCAGTTATTTTTCGCTTGACGACAGGTGCATGGGCGGTTACATTTACCGTAATTTTCAGGGAGTGCTGTTTTTCAAAAAGTGTTACTCAAAAATAAACCGAATCGAATAATGAGGATAGTCCTGCAAAATGAAGACACATAAGAAAAAAAATATTTTTGCTTGCTGCATATTGTTGTGCTGCGTTGCTGGCTTTAGCGCGCGAGCGCAAGATCGAGTGGATGATATCAGCATGGAGACAATCAAGCAAACTACAGGGGCAATATTGTGTCATAAAGTTGTTGTTTCGCTGCCCGATACAGTTTACGCCGTGGTTGGCGACACGCTGCAGCTTTTTTACCGAGGCATAATCCAAGCACCCAATCCGTATTTTTACGATATACTGGTGACATGCGCTAAAGGACGGCAATATCCGCGCTATTTCGAGTACACCCCCGTTGAGTCTGATGCCGGTACAACATCGTTTACCATCGCCGTCAAAGATGCCGGTAATAATGTGGTTAGCCAAAAAACCTGCAATCTGGTGACAATCGGCGCGGTGCGGGAGCCGGTTAAAGCAATCAATGTGCTCTGTATTGGTGATTCGCTGACCTCTGGTGGCGCTTGGTGTCGGGAAGCGCATCGGCGGTTGACACAGTCGGGCGGCATACCGGCCGGGTTGGCGATGACAAATATATCTTTTGCTGGACGCATACAGGGTGATGGTGCGGGGTGGGAGGGAAACGGCGGCTGGTCCTGGCGGAATTATGTGACAACAGGCCACCCGGCGTACCGGTTGCAGGTGTCGGGTGTGGTTAGTCCGCCGGCCTTGAACGCCGTTTATACCAACAGTGGCAACAAATTCAAAGTCGTGGAAATTAACATAACCAAGGGTGTCGGCGACATCCGTTGTATCGGACACGAGGGCGCGCCGTCCACGGCTGGTGAATTGCAGAAATCTTCCGGGTCGGGCGATGATGTTCTGCGTTTTTCCTCATACGCGCCGGATGCCGGCAATCCATTTTGGAGTGCAGCCAAGGATCAGCTTGACATCAAGTCCTATGTCGACAAGTATTGCCATGGACAGCTGGATGTCGTGTATTTTTTGCTGTCGTGGAATGGCCAGACCGCGCATCGGACAGACTTTACCGCCATGCTCGCTGATGCCAAAATTATATTTGACCACATCCATGCCGTCTATCCCGATGCCGCCATAAAGTTGATGGGGATTCAAGTGCCCAGTGTCAACGGGGGCATGGGCGCAAATTATGGCGCAACGGGTACGGGCTACGCTGACACATACGGCATGGTTGTCACTGCCTTGAACTTGAACCGAGCCTATCAGGATTTGGCGCATACGCCGGCATACATCGGTTTTGTCGAATTTGTCAATATTTCAGCCCAGTTTGACAGCGAAAACAACATGCCCGAGCGCAATGTTCCAGTGAACACGCGCAATGCCAAAACCGAAAAACGCGGCATCAACGGCGTTCACCCCTCCAAAGAAGGCTATGATCAGATTGCCGACGTGGTCTTTCGCAACTTTGTGGCCAAGTATTGTCGCTGAGTTTTAAGTACTGTCAACCGGCCTGATTTGTGGCGGGTTAGCGCGTGGCGTTGCGTGTTTCCAACATTGCCCTGAGTGCTATCAGATCAGTGTCGGCTGGTGCCGCCCCGGATTTGACGGCAGCCTCGGCCACTGCGTAGGAGACCTCAACAAAGAGTCGCCTGTCAAATGGTTTGGGAATGATATAGCCTGTGCTAAAACGTAGATCTTCAGCGGGGTAGAGCGCTTTAACATCCGCTGGTGTCTCTGTGCGGGCCATCTCCGCCAGAGCCTGGGAGGCCGCCACCTTCATCTCGGTGTTGATGGTCGTGGCACGCGCGTCCAATGCGCCGCGGAAGAGGTAGGGGAAGCCCAGCACATTGTTGATCTGGTTGGGGTAGTCGGAGCGCCCAGTGACCATCACATAGGGCTTTCTCCTCATAACTGCGGCCACTGTCGCAGGCGCAATCTCAGGGTCAGGGTTGGACATGGCGAAGATCGCCGGGTAATCCGCCATGGCCCGCACATCATCAGCGCTGACGCAATCAGCCACTGAAACCCCGATGAACACATGCGCATCAACCAGTGCCTCAGTCAGAGTCTTGGGACCTGGCAGACAGGCGTGGCGGAGTTTATGGTCGTTGAGATCCGAGCGATCAGTGCTGATCACTCCGCGGCTGTCACACATGACCAGATTTTCGACACCAGCGGCTTTACACATATCGGCGAGGCGGATGCCAGCGGCACCAGCGCCGTTGACCACCACCCGCAGGTCGGAGATATCACGCTCGCAGAGCAGACAGTAGTTCAGCACCCCGGCGAGAGTGATTACAGCGGTGCCCCATTGGTCGTCATGAAAAACAGGGATATCCAGCATGGCATCCAGGGTGTCCTCAATCTCAAAGCAGGCGGGTGCGGCAATATCTTCCAGATTGATGCCGCCGTACATCGGAGCCAGGGCAGCCACGATATCGATAATGCGCTGGGGGTCGGTCTTTCCGGTGTTCTCCCCGTTCATGCGGCAGTGGTTGAGAGGCACGGGCCAGGCATCCACATCACCGAAGGCTTTGAAAAGCACTGCTTTGCCCTCCATCACCGGGATCGAGGCGGCTGCTCCCAGATCTCCCAGACCCAGAATGGCGGTGCCGTCTGAGACCACTGCAACCAGATTACCTTTAGCAGTATAGTCAAAGACACTCTGCGGGTGGGCTGCAATCTCTTTAACCGGCTGTGCAACACCAGGGGTGTAAGCCAAGCAGAGGTCCCTTTGGGTTTTAAGCGGTTTGGTGAGCAGAACTCCCACTTTGCCGTTTTTATGAAATTCAAATATCTCTTCGCGTGTGATGGGCTTGTCCGACATAATATTACTTCCCGCTGGTTGGTTCAGTTTCAGTAGCGTCCTATAGGACGGGACAGGATAATTCAGACTCCTGAATTTCGGCTCCTAGCTCTATGTTTGCCAAGGGGGGTGTTCCGGCAGAGCTGCTTCAAATTCATCAGCGAGCGTTTTCTGGTAGGCTGCATCAAATGTGCCCGCCAAAAATTTATCAAAGGCCTCGGTACAGAAACGCTCCCAGCAGGCCTCTTCCTGGCCAGGGTTGATGGGATAAAAGAGGGCCTTGTTGGCGATCGCGGCTTTGCGGTCGCCAGGAGCATCGCCGATCATCAAAACCCGATGGGGCTCATATTTGCCCTTTGCCGCAATTTCAAGATGAACGGTTTTGGTGCCCAGCTCTTGTCCGGCAATCAGATAGACATACTGGTGCAGGTTGTGTAGGTTCCACTCTTTAACCAGCGCCTCTTCCGGGGTTTGAGAAACCACAATCACATCACTCTTTTTGCCGATCATCAGCACTGCCTTGCGAGCCCACTCGAAAGGTGGAATTTCGCGCATGTTCCGGTCAATATCCTCGTTGACCGCCAGCGACCACTCCAGTAGGCGCTTCAACTCAGGATCGCCTGTGCGCTCAACCTCTGTGATCAGTGTCGGGTTACCCAGTGCCAGCCCGGATTCAATGTAAGCGCGTAAAGCTGCGGTTTGCGGTAGTTCAACGTCAGTACCCTTGACATCAGGGTGCGAAGCCAGGAGATCAAAGGCGTGCAACAGGGCGGGAAACCGATTGGTACCGCGTTCTTTTGAGAACAGGTTGGTAAACTCGGCGCAGGCCCGCAGCTCTTTCTCCACTCGCTTCAGGTTCCAATGCTTGATGATCAGCGGATGAAAGTGATCTCTCTGCTTGACGGTCATGGAGTCGAACACGCAGCCATCGGAGTCAATGCCGACAAAGTGATCAAATTTTTTGGGAATGTTTTGCAGATCTTCTACAGTATAATTATTTTTCATAGTAAGCTTAGGTTTTGGGGTTTAGGGTTTAGGGGCACGAACAGGCGGCCAGGATGATAGGCCCTTAAACGAAGGGTAGGATAAACAAGATTGTCGTAAAGTTTATGTAAGGGGTTTTAACCGCCGATCTTGCCAATGGCGATCAACGTGAACACCATTGTGAAAATTGCGGTTGTCTCGACAATGCCCAAGGCTGCCAGATAGTTGGTGAGCCCTTGTCCAGTCTCAGCCTGCGCATCACAGGCAGCGGCGCCGGCACGTCCCTGGAAGAGTGCTGAAAGTCCGATAGCCAAGCCTGCGAAGCTCCCGATGATTAGCATTACCGGACCGGCTGAGGCTTTTTCGAACATGGTAAACATTAAAATCATGCCGTAAAGTGTCTGGGTGATGGGCGCACCCACAAAAGAGAGCAGCAGGAAGGGGGCCGCCTTGTTCTGGGCGTAACATTTTTTCCACGCTCCGACTGCCGAGGCAGCGGCCGCGCCTGTTCCGAAAACTGAGCCGATTGCGCTCAGCGATAGACAGGCGACCGCACCGGCAACACCCATGGCTTGTGATAACTCTGGACTCATTTTTGTATCTCCTTATTTCCAATTTCTTAATGATTTACTAAGCGGAAGTGAATTCCGACACTGACATATTCGCACAACGAATCAGGCTGCGCAAAGTTCCTCTGGCAACAGGGTTATGATTTGGGATCGACAGGGATGCTATTGCACCCTCTTTGACCATAATAATATGGCTCCCACGCTGTCGCGCAATCTGCCATCCAAACTTCTGAAAGGTTTTCACTACCTCGCTTGCTTTGAGCGATGGGGTTGGGGGCATTAGGCCATCACCTCGACTTGTCTAGTTTCGATGGTTAAGGGCAATCCTTGCTCCGACCGCACTTCGACGCAGAGGTGAATTGCTTCCTTGATATTTTTTACAGCTTCTTCTTTTGTCTTTCCCTGACTGACACATCCCGGTATAGAGGGACATTCCGATATCCAGTATCCATCCTCGTCGCGGTCGATTACTATATTGAATTTCATTTTTAACCTCCTCTAAAGAATCAAAAGTGTACCATCTTTGATATAAGCTATCAATTCTCTTCAACGCTGTGTTTGAGCGGGGTGAAAGCAAAGCCTGACCAGGTGATGCCCTTGTGGTTGGAAAATTCCAGGGTATTCAAGCGCACGGCGTGTACCAGAATGCCGAGTCCGGCCATAGCAAGGTTGAGACCGTGGCCCAGCAGCAGAATGATGATCATGCAGGGCAGCTTTAAGGCAAAAGGCATGTCCAGTCCGATCGCCATTTCATTGAAGTTTTCGGCCACCCTGACCGAGGCCAGCCCCACGGCGAAAAGCCTTACGTATGATATGATGTCTCCCAAGCAACTGATGACATTGAGTGGCAACATGCCCAAAGCAGAGCCTTCGGTCTTCAGCTCCTTGAGTTTGAGCATGAATCCGAGGATCAGCACAATGGAGAGCCCCAGCACGGATTGCATAACAATTCCCGGGGCAGGCAGAACCCCAACCACACTGCCTGCTGTGAAGTACATGAACCAGATCACCCCTATCCAGCCCACCTCAGCTAAAAACTTGGTGTTGGGAAAGAGCGAGATGGCATTCCACAGCCGCGCCACTGAGAGGTGGACCACCCCCAGTGTAAAGCAGAGCAGCATCATGTTGCCATCGCCTTTGCCAGGTTCGCTAAACCACGCGCTGATCGGATTGGCGCTGATCTGCGGGTGGCACCCAAACCAGGTGTTGGAAAGCGCTCCCCAGATAATGGTGGCAATGGAAAACACGCCCAGCAGGATAAATGGCGAACGCGGAGCCTTTTTCATCTTACGCGCCGCAAAGAGCGTGATCAGCAGAATGAGAGTGCCATAACCGCCGTCGCCCACCAGCATGGCAAAGAAGATACTGAAGAACGCGAAGAATGGCACACTCACATCAGATTCGTTATAGGCTGGGTTGATGCCCAGAACCGAGAAGAGTGAGTGCATGGCCTTGAAACCGCGCGGTGGGCGTAGCAGAGTCGGCACCTGCTCAAGCTCATGTTCGCGGGGATCCCGCATGAGGATGCCCCAGGCATGCTCGTGAGCGGCTGCCAGAACTTGTTTTTCACACTCAGCCGGCATCCAGCCGCTGATCCAGACAACTTGGCCATTAGTACTCATGCTGTCATGCGCCGCTATAAAACAGCAGAGATCATACATCCGTTTGATCTCGGGTTGCAGGTCGATCCTTTCGGCGGCGATCACGAGCTTTTCGGAGATATAGGCAATCCGCGCCCGTGCCTCGGCACATTGGAGTTGCATCTCCGAAAGAGGGGCTGGCGGGGGAGGGAGAATTTCACATCCCTCCGGCAGTGTTCCCACGCCAAACAAGACCCCATAGATGAAATCATCGTGCACACCAAAGTTTTTGATCGTAAGCTTCTCATCTGGTGTGACTTGGCTATGGATTGAGTAGCGGAACATTTGAACTGGCACACCACTGGCAGTGAGCTTCTCGGGCAGGGTGATATCAAATTCGCCGTATGGTCTGTAAGCAGCGCACTCTTTACGGAGTTTGAAGAGCTGGTCGCAGATTTTGCGGCGGCGGTTGTCCAGCTCAATCACAGCGCGTATTTTCGTGTGCATGTCACCACGCACCGTGGGCAGCGGCTGCGCGATTGACTTGGAGATGTCGTTGAAGATAAAAGGGGCCATATACGCGGCAGAGGCGGTTGGCATGAGAGGTTTATGTAGGTTTTTGAGAATGTATTGGGCACTCTGAATCACGTCATATTCGCGGCGTGCCTGTCGAAACTCGGTGGTTTCAGAGGCTTGATAACTCAGGTGCATCACACCTAGCTCGCGGATGATCTCGATTGTATGCAGTTTTTCGGCTGCCACGCTGAGTATTAGAAGATGTTTCATAGGAACAATCATGCCGCACTCTCCTCGTCGTCGTCCGGTGTATGGCAGCGCCCTTTGGCGATCTTGCCGCGTGTCACCGATGCGGTTTGCTCATCGCCCAACGCAATTTTGATAATGCGGATATTCTCTTTGCACTCAGGGATCTTTACTTTTTCAAAGAGGTTGACACGTTGCGAGGTGGTGGTAAGCTCCTCTGTTATCAGTTCGTGCTGCCTTTTGAGAACCGCCCGCTCTGCTTTGAACTCAAGCATGGTGATCAACATTTTAACTGCGTCATCAACCCAGGGCGGTGTTACAAAGAGATCAATCGCCGCAATTTTTGTCTTGAGACCTGTGTAAATTGGTATCGCAACACCTGCAATATTACTGGTGTCAGTCAAAACCTGTTCCAGTGTGACCAGCTCGTTGAGTTGATCTGTTTCGCCGGTGAACAGCGCGACCCAAGCGGAGAGAGCCTTCCGAGCATCAGCCAGGCGTTTGGCAAGCTGCTCAACGTTCGTGGCAATCTCTGCGATCTCTGCCTGCAATTGCTGCTTTTTCAGCTGCAACATCGGCAGAAACCGCTCGAAACGTTTGAGCGCGTCACTTTGAGCTTTCAACTCTGTTTTTGTAAGTTTAATTTTTGCCATTGCTACTGTGTTCCGATTCGGTTTTCACGCCCAAGCTTTTGGTTGTAACTTTTGGTTGTAAAAAACAAGTATAAATAATAGCGTAATGTTTTCCTGTTAGCAAGGCTAGACGTTTCCGATTGTGCGGAAACTGGAATAATCAGGTTGCAGACGCTAGCATTTTCTTCTATATTGTTTTCTGCCGTACATACTGTCATTATTACTTCCGTTCCATATTTTGCGTAAGGCGAGAAATGTATTTGGATAAAGATAAAATTATTTTGAGAAAGCTGGCGTGGCTTTTTTTACTCTTTGTTGTCGTTTGCGTTGCCGCCGGAGCTTCTCGGATAGCAACCAGCGGGTTTAATTTTGTCGTATGTTTTGATATCCTGAGAGTGCGTGAGCTGCTTTCAATGTTTGTTTTCGCACCGCTGATCTGTCTAATATTCTGGCTGTTCAACCGCACTCTGTCGCAAGGCCAGAATTTGTGGTTCATGGATCTCATCTGCCTCTTGGCAATCTACTGCGTTGCCTGCGGCATGGGGATACACGATCCTGCCAACCGTTTGTTGAGCGCCTACCGTTCAGGGGGTATGATGAGCGCGAATGTGCGTCGTTCAATTCTGTTTATTGATGATCACTTGGGCCACTGGGTTTTTTGGTGCGGGTTTGTGCTGGGTAGCTGGTGCATGGGATTACAGCAGTTGCGGACACCTCTGAAGAATCGAATGCGCTTGCATTGGGCAGTGATTTTTTTGAGCGTAAGTTTAGTTCTGCTCGGGGTAATATTAACCAACTTGTGGGATGAATATCCCAAAACATTTGCGGATCTCGGCGTGATTGGGGCAGCCGTTGCGCCTCTGCTGGCAGCGCACTTGATTTTCGCCCGTAAAGTTTCGCTCCTGCGTCTTCCGGTCTTGTGCGTAATCTATCCCGCGTATATTGGCAGCGTGGTTGGCACTTTGCTGTGCTGGCAGTTGAGACACGGGATATTTTGGGGGAGTTAGGAATCAACGAGGAGGCAATTCGAAAATCCATTTAATTGGAGTTTGGGTCAGCAAGCAATGCCACCGAGTCACCTGGTCACCAAGTCATTAGGTCAAGAAAAGCTTGTAGCTTGGACTGTGGAACAATAATTATTAATTTTTAGGTTTTCAAGGAGCTATGATGGCGATATTAAGCATGACTGGCTTTGGCCGGGGTGAGTTTACTGGCGAGGGGCACAAAATCACAGTGGAGCTGAGTTCTGTGAACAGGAAACAGTTTGACTGTAGTGTTGTAATGCCGCGTGAGCTGGCATGTTGCGAAGCCAAACTGCAGCGGGCAATCAGCTCTCAGATAACACGCGGCTATGTCAAGGGCGCGGTTGTAATTGAAAGGTGCGGGGATCGGGACAAGCTCGGGATCGACCTTGACGCTGTTGAACAACAGCTCAAGGCCCTGCGGAGCACCGCAAAACACCTGGGACTGAGGGATGATCTGACGCTTTCGTCGTTCTTGGGATGGCAGGGCTTGATAAAAGCTCCAACTGCCATGGTCGGCCCCGATGAAATTTGGCCCGGGGTTGAAAGGGCGGTGTTGCAGGCAGTTGAAGGTTTGCTGGATATGCGCGGCCATGAGGGGAACGCACTGGAAAAAGACATTCGCGGCAGGCTGAAAACACTGCATCAAATTTCCGCTCAAATTGAAGCAATCGCTCCCCAAGTACCAGGTGTGTACAAGAAAAACCTAGAGCAGCGCTTGAAAAAAATGCTCGAAGCTGAGAGCCTGATTGACCAGGCCGCGCTGGCACGCGAGGTCGCGCTCTTTGCCGATCGCTGCGATATCAGCGAGGAACTGACCCGTTTGAAAAGTCATTTTCTCCAAAGTGCGACAACGCTGGATAAGGGCGGCGTATGCGGACGGACGCTGGACTTTATCTGTCAGGAGATGTTCCGTGAGATTAACACCATCGGTTCCAAGGCCGGCAATGCCGCTATCTCGACCCTGATGATTGATTTTAAGGCCACATTGGAGGCCATCCGCGAGCAGGTTCAGAATATTGAGTGATGCTGCTGGATTGTGATTACACGATTTTTAAAGCATAGCGGGCATTGAATGGTACTGAATGGTGCTTGATTTTTTGTCAGCGTTAAATTAGTATGCTTTCAATTATTCAGGTTGGCATAAACAAGCGAAATCGGAAAACATATGAAAGCACTGATAAAAAAGCGCGCTGAGGTTGGTTTATGGCTGGAAGATGTCGGTTTTCCGGTGGTAGGCAATAATGACGTTTTAATCAAAATCCAGAAAACGGCCATTTGCGGTACTGATGTTCATATTTACAACTGGGATGAGTGGTCGCGTAAAACAATTCAGGTGCCAATGATCATTGGCCACGAATTCGCAGGGGTGGTAGAGCGGATTGGGGCGAACGTGACGAGCGTCAAGGCGGGGGATGTGGTTTCGGGCGAGGGGCACATTGTCTGCGAACGTTGCCGCAACTGTCTGGCCGGGCGGCGTCATCTGTGCCCAAACACAATCGGGGTTGGTGTCAACCGCGACGGCTGCTTTGCGGAGTATCTCTGTATACCGGCCAAAAATGTCTTCAAGCCAAACACCGCCATTGACACTGAGCTGCTGAGCTGTTTTGATCCTTACGGGAATGCCGTGCACACCGCGCTTTCGTTCAGTATGGTGGGTGAGGATGTTCTGATCACCGGTGCTGGCCCAATTGGTATTATGGCTGCCATGGTGGCGCAGCACTGCGGTGCCCGCAGTATTGTGATCACTGATTTGAATGATTACCGGTTGGATCTGGCTAAAAAAATTGTGTCCAAGGTCATCACTCACAACGCAGCCCAGGGGCCGATTACCCGCGAGTTTATGCGCGCGTTGAATATCTATGAGGGGTTTGATGTTGGGCTGGAGATGTCCGGCTCGCCGCATGCCTTCCGGGACATGCTGAGCAAGATGATCCACGGTGGCAGCATTGCCATGCTGGCGTTTATGCCCAATGGCACGGGGATTGATTGGGACCAAGTGGTGCTGGGTGGGCTGAATATCAAGGGAATTTACGGCAGGGAGATATTCGAGACCTGGTATAAAGGGCTGATGATGGTGCAGAGCGGTATTCCATTGCATGAGATTATCACCCACCGCTTTCACTATACCGATTTCCAGCAGGGATTTGATGTCATGCGCTCCGGACAGTCTGGAAAAGTGATATTGGATTGGTCGTAGTGGCAAGCCGACCGCGCAGTGCACTGCGAAAAAACGACGAGGTAACTTGACGGTCGGCTGCATCGGAGTCGGAGTCGGTATCGGAATCGGTATCGATTTTATGCGCTTTTCGATACCGATTCCGATTCCGACCCCGACCCCGAGTTACAGGCACGAAACTGTGACAAAATGGCCGAGTTATAGGCAAGGACGTGCCAGCCGAATGATAGGCGACAAATTTTTGAAAAAACCACTAAGGGAGAACAATGAGTTTTAAAAGTGCGAAAGAGAGTCTGACAGCCGAGCTGGCGGAGATTAAAGAGAGCGGTTTATGGAAAATTGAGCGGGTGATCGCCACCGATCAAAAGCGGGAGATCACACTGGCGGATGGCCGCAAGGTGATCAATATGTGCGCCAATAACTACCTTGGGCTCGCGAACAACCCTGAGGTTATCGCGGCCGCGAAAGCGAGCTATGGCCACTGGGGGTATGGCCTCTCTTCCGTGCGTTTTATCTGCGGCACCCAGAGTATCCACAAGACACTTGAGGCAAAGGTCAGCGAGTTTCTGAGCATGGAGGACACAATTCTCTATGCCGCTTGTTTTGATGCCAACACAGGGCTGTACGAGACCATTCTTTCGAAAGAAGACGCGGTTATATCCGATGAGTTGAACCACGCCTCGATCATTGATGGCGTGCGCCTGTGCAAAGCGGCCCGCTACCGCTATAAAAACAGTGACATGCAGGATCTGGAGGCCAAACTGCGGGAGGCACGCGCCGCTGGCGCGCGGCGGATTTTGATTACCACTGACGGTGTTTTTTCAATGGATGGTACCGTTGCACGCCTGGATCAAATCTGTGATCTCGCTGATCAGTATGATGCCATGGTGCATCATGATGACTGCCACGCGGTGGGTTTTATGGGCGGAACAGGGCGCGGCACCCATGAATATTGTGGTGTGATGGATCGCGTGGATATCATCACCGGAACCTTCGGCAAGGCGTTGGGCGGCGCATCAGGGGGGTACACCTCCGGGCGTAAGGAGATTGTGGATCTGCTGCGTCAGCGCTCGCGTCCCTATCTCTTCTCCAACACCGTGGCCCCCGCAATCTGCGCGGCATCGATCAAGGTTTTGGAGATGCTCTCGGCTTCGACTGCGCTGCGCGACCGGCTGGCTGAAAACACCTGTATTTTCCGAGATGGAATGAGGGCGGCCGGGTTTGATATTCCCGCTGGTGATCACCCCATTGTCCCTGTGATGCTGGGGGATGCAATGCTGGCGCAAAAGATGTCGCGGAGGTTGCTGGAACTCGGGATTTACGCCATCGGATTTTTCTACCCAGTTGTGCCAAAAGGCAAAGCGCGAATCCGCACCCAGATTTCAGCTGCGCACACCCCGGAGGATTTGGATCGGGCGGTTGCCGCTTTTGCCGCAGCCTACAGCGAGTTGAAATAATTTTACTAACTAAATAATAAGGAAGATGATGAACCAGACAACACAATTGAAAATAGCCGAATTGAAAGTATCCCCTGTTTTGGATCCTGGCTTCACGCCGCCGGCACTCTGGCACCGCGCCTATCAGAGTTTATGCGATGCAAATCCTGCCAGTCGTGAGCTGGTGATCGCTCTGGGCCGCCCTGATGACACTGTTTTCACACATTGCATGCAGGTGCTTCCAGCAGCAAAGGCTAATAAGGCACTGAACTTTAAGGCTGTTGAGCGTGTTATTCAGTTCCTGCTTTGGCAGAAGGGGGGAACTGTGATTTACGTCGCCGGCGCGCCTGAGATCGGTGAGGAGATCGCGGAAACCTACTCTAAAAAGGGCGCGCGCGCCTTTACCAATGATATGATGAGCCGTTTCTTTCTTGCGCCGTTGGAGGTCAAGGTCTGTGAGATCACGGAGATTCCCGAGGCGAATGAAAGCGCGCTGCCTCTGGGACGCCATCTGGAGGGCTGCCGGATTGGTTTTGATCTGGGCGGTAGTGATCGCAAATGCGCCGCTGTGGTTGACGGTAAAGTTGTCTTCTCCGAGGAGGTTGTCTGGGATCCCTATTTTGAATCCAACCCCGAGTATCATTTTGAGGGCATCTGTGATTCGCTGAAGCTTGCAGCCGCCCACCTGCCGCGGGTGGATGCCATTGGAGGGAGCGCGGCCGGCATTTATGTGGACAATGAGCCGCGTGTGGCCTCGCTTTTCCGCGGTGTTCCACTGGAGCTTTATGAGTCGCAGGTGCGACCGATCTTTAAGCGGGTGATGGAAGAGTGGAAAGATGTGCCCTTTGTTGTGATCAACGACGGTGAGGTCACCGCTCTGGCTGGGGCAATGTCACTGGACGACAGCCCTGTGCTCGGTATCGCCATGGGCACCAGCCAAGCTGGCGGTTACTGCGCCCCTAATGGCGGGATTACTCCCTGGTTGAATGAACTCGCTTTTGCGCCGGTTGACTATCGCGTTGATGCGCCAGTGGACGAGTGGTCAGGGGATGGTGGCTGCGGTGTGCAGTACTTCTCTCAACAGGCCGTGGCCCGCCTGATTCCAGTTGCGGGTATTAAACTGCCCGAACTGGAGATGCCTTTTCCAAAACAACTCGAGTTTGTGCAGGAGTTGATGTCGAACAATGATCAACGCGCGGCTAAAATTTATGAGACACTTGGTGTCTATTTTGGCTACTCCCTGGCATGGTACGCCGAGTTCTATGAGATTAAACACATGCTGCTGCTCGGACGGGTGACCTCCGGCCCCGGCGGTGATCTGATGATCCGCGTTGCCAATGATGTGCTGGCCAAAGAGTTCCCGCATTTACGGGGGCAGATTAAGATTTCGATGCCTGACGAAAAACTGAAACGTCACGGACAGGCCATCGCCGCCGCGAGTCTGCCGGTCATAGTATGACGCGCGTCCGCTGTAGCTCCAAACATGGAGCTACGGCGGCTAACAAAGCATGGTTCAGAGTAACAGAACACGGACAGGCATGGACTTTCACGGACGTTCAGGGACGAGCACGGACATTCACGGATCAAAAAAGTAGATGTTTCGTCGATCATCCGTGGCCGTCGGTGTTCGTCTGTGCCCGTCGGTGTTCGTCTGTGCCCGTCCGTGACCGTCCGTGTCGTCCGTGACTGTCCGTGAAAGATTCCTAAATTAACCGATTGGTTTTAACAGAGTGGTTTAAAATGAGTGAAAATGTTGTGAAGAGTAAATCAGTGTTGCGCGCGCCACCAAGCAGTAAAGAGGCGGAACGAGGTGTTCTTGGCTCGATCCTTTTGGACTGCCATAGGGTCATGGATATCTGCGAAGAAAACCATGTGGTTTCGGAAACTTTTTATGACAACCGCAACCAGATGATCTATGAAACCTTGCGCAGCATGGCGCATAACTCGCAGACCATTGATACGTTGACGCTCTGCGAGCAACTCAGGAGCTTGAAGAAGTTGGAAAACGCGGGCGGTGTAGGTTACATCCAATCCCTGATTGACCAGACACCCACAGCAGCCCACTCTGAGTATTACATCAATATAATCCGCGAGAAGCATCTGCTGCGTACAATCATCGCCTATGCGCGCCAAGCTGAGGCCAGCTGCTACAATGAAGCGGTTGGCGCTGATCTGCTACTGGGTGAGATTGAGCAGAAGTTTCTGAGCATCTCTGATAAACAGGGGGGCACTGGCCTTACCTGGACTCAGGCCATTAACAACACAATCGCGCACATCGACCGACTCTTTTCGCTGGGTGCTGGAGCGGTTGCAGGTCTTCCAACTGGCCTGACCAATCTCGACAGGAAGCTCAAGGGGCTGCGTAATGGCGAGATGATCGTGCTGGCCGCCCGTCCTTCAATGGGCAAAACATCGCTGGCCATGAACATTGCGGAGTGTGTCGCCTTGGGCCGGAATATCTACGGGCAGCCGATGAAGGGCGATCATAGCCGCAAGCGCGCGGTGGGAGTTTTTTCACTGGAGATGAATACCGAGTCACTCGCTATGCGTATGCTCTGTGGCATGTCCGGGGTGCCCGCCTTTCAGATAGATCAGGGTATTTTGAACCCAAAGAAGGTAAACATGAAACTTTCGCGTGGGGCGAACGACCTCAAGAGCGCGCCGATCTATGTTGATGATACCGGAGGCCTGGATGTCATGGATATGCGTGCGCGGGCCCGGCGCATGAAGAAGCGCTATGATATCGAGTTGGTTGTGATCGACTATTTGCAGCTCTGTAATTACCGCGAGTTCTCCAAGCAGGGACGTCAGATCGAGACCTCACAGATCTCCGGTCAGATCAAGTCCATGGCCAAGGAGTTGAACCTGCCTGTGATGGTACTCAGCCAGTTGAGCCGCGCCCCTGAACAGCGCGGTGATAAATCCAATAAGCCTAAACTCTCTGACTTGCGCGACTCAGGCGCCATCGAACAGGATGCCGACGTGGTATTGCTGCTGCGCAGACCATGCAAAGCACCGAAAGATGACGAGTTTGATGACAAGCGTCTCGCGATTGTGGATGTGGCCAAGCATCGTAATGGGCCGACCGGGGAGGTGCGTCTCGATTTTGATGACACTCTGACGCGTTTTGGCGACCGGGCGGATACGCACAGCGAAATCAGCGGATTCGGAAATATCGAGGAGTCGCGTCGCTGAAAAACAATGTTTGGTGATTGACATTTTTCACTCTCCCCCTGTATAGTACGTACCTATTACGGAATTTGGTAGTTTGGAATCTGGTAGTTTGTTAGCCAAGCCTATGGGGATGCCAGTGATGGCAATTCAATCAACGTATAAAAAGAGGAAAAAATGTCAAATCAAGCTTCACGTCGGGATTTTCTTAAACTTTCAACGCTGGCCGGATATGGTGCCGCGGCGGCCATGACGCCGATGGCGGCGCATGCTCAGGCAGCTGCTTCGGGCAATACCGTGATGGGATTAAAAACCTCAAAAATGGAACGGGTACGTGTCGGATTTATAGGACTCGGAGCACGAGGAAAAGGTCATGTGGCCACCATGCTCAAGATTGAGGGAGTGGATATTACAGCGGTTTGCGATACCCATCAAGCTAGACTTGACAGTGCTGTCAAGGCTGTCATTGATGCGGGGCGTTCAAAGCCGGCCGCGTTCGGCGACGGGCCTGAGGCGTATAAAAAAATGTTGGAACGCGACGATGTGGATGTTGTCTATATCTCGACACCCTGGGAGTTGCACACGCCGCAAGCTCTTGACGTGATGAGGGCTGGTAAACACGCCTGTGTTGAGGTTCCGGCAGCGATCACGCTTGAGGATTGCTGGGCACTGGTCGATACAGCGGAAAAGACAAGGCGTCACTGCATGATGCTGGAGAACGTGGCCTACGGCCGCACGGAGCTGATGGTGTTGAATATGGTGCGGCAGGGGTTACTCGGTGAACTGCTGCATGGCGAGGCCGCCTACATCCATGACATTCGGTATCAGATGAACCAGGTGGAACACGGGACAGGCTCGTGGCGGACGCTGCATTATGCGCGACGCAACGGCAATCTCTATCCAACCCACGGACTCGGGCCAGTGGCACAGTACATGGGTATTAATCATGGTGATCGCTTCGACTACCTCAGCTCAATCTCTTCGCCGGCGCTGGGACGTCCGTTACACGCTAAAAAGCGTTTTCCCGCTGATCATAAATGGAACCAGATCAAGGAGTGGCGTTGTGGTGACATCAACACAACGATTATCAAGACCATCAAAGGTCGTTCGATTATGGTGCAATGGGACGAGACCTCGCCGCGTCCGGCCACCCGTCTCAACCTGATCCAGGGAACGCGCGGTACGTTCGCGGGGAGTCCTAACCGTATTGCGTTAGATTATAAGAAGGAGGAGCTGCCAGCCGCTATTCAGAAGGCGTTGGGAGACAAGGCCAGCACAGACTGCCACAAATGGGATACTAACACGGCGCCTTTGTTTGAGGCGTATGAACACCCGCTTTATAAACGCATGGGAGAGGAAGCCGTACGCGTTGGCGGGCACGGCGGTATGGACTTTCTTATGAACTGGCGCGTGATCTATTGCCTTATCAATGGCGAGCCGCTGGACCAGAGTGTGTACGATGCCGCCGCATGGAGTTCAATCAGTCCTTTGAGCGAAGCGTCTGTGGCACAACGCAGCCAGTCGGTCGATGTGCCGGACTTTACGCGTGGGGTTTGGGAGCGTACGCTGCCGCAGGCAATTGTTTCCTGAAATAAAATGAAATGAATTTATTTTGAAAAAATCAGGGTGGGGGACTTGACATTGGAAGCCAATTACTGATATGGTTTTGATCTTATTCGCACCGGCTCAGAGGGTCGGACTTGCGTGATTTAATTTGGTGAGGAAGAAAATAATGGAAGCGTATGCGGTTTTACAGACCGGTGGCAAGCAGTATCGCGTCACACCGGGTGTTACATTTGAGATTGAGCGCCTTGAAGCTGAAGCAGGACAGGACATTGAGCTGAATGAGGTGATCGCACTCTCTGACGGCAGCGAATTGAAGATTGGCATGCCTTATGTTGAAGGAGCCAAGGTTGTTCTGACTGTGGTTGGACACAAGCGTGGTAAAAAATTGGTGAACTTCAAGAAGAAGCGGCGTAAAGGCTACTCCCGTAAGGTTGGCCATCGTCAGGAACTGACTGTTGTTGCAGTTAAGTCATTGGCTTAATTTTCTCAACCTTGATTTAGTGTAAGGAGATTGATTTATGGCATCAAGTTCAGGTAGAAATGGTCGCGACAGCAATGCCAAGCGGCTGGGTGTAAAGCTTTATGATGGGCAGCTGGTTCCGGCGGGTTCAATCATTGTGCGTCAGCGCGGCACCAAGGTGCATCCTGGCGATAATGTTGGATGTGGCCGTGACTTCACACTGTTTGCTTTGAAAGACGGAACAGTTAAATTCCAGAAACAAGGCAAAATGGTAAGCATTTTGCCAATGGTGGAGAACGCGTAACACATTGCGTTTCATCTTAACATATTCAGATAGACGCTTCAGGTGAAAATCAGGAAGTTTATTGATCAAGTTACTGTCCATGTACGCGCTGGCAAGGGTGGCAATGGCAGTGGCAGCTTCCGGCGTGAGGCGTGTATTCCATTAGGCGGGCCAGATGGCGGCGATGGCGGTCGCGGAGGTCACGTCATTTTTCAAGGGAGTCACGATGTGAACTCCCTGATTAGTTTGTATTTTGCACCTCAGCTGTTCGCTGAAGACGGTGTGTCTGGCAGCAGCCGTAAAAAATATGGGCGCAAAGGCCGCGACCTGATCGTCAAGGTTCCCTGCGGAACCGAGCTATACAATGTTGAGACAGGTCAACTGATCGCAGATATTGTCGAACACGGCCAACCTGTGACCATAGCCGCTGGCGGCTTGGGCGGCTTGGGCAATGTACACTTCAAAACATCCACGCATCAGGCTCCAGTTGAACACACCCCCGGTGCGGGCGGCGATGAATTCAGAGTAAAGCTCGAACTCAAAACCATTGCGGACGCGGGTCTGCTTGGTTTTCCAAATGCTGGCAAGTCCTCGCTGCTCAGATGTGTCAGTGATGCCCGGCCTAAAGTCGCAAGCTATCCCTTCACCACGTTGAACCCGATTGTGGGTACAGTTAAATATGATGATTACTCGCAATTGAGGGTTGCCGATGTGCCCGGAATTATTGAGGGCGCGGCTGAGGGAGGGGGGTTGGGCTTGAGGTTCTTGAAACACATTGCCCGTTCAACGATATTGGTTTATGTGATCGACATGGCTGGCACCGATAACCGTGACCCATGGGATGATTATGTGAAACTGCGCCGGGAGGTGGAACAGTATGACGCACCGCTGCTGGAGCGTCCCTCAATTGTGCTGGCCAACAAGATGGATGTGGAGCAAGCGCAGGAGAACCTGCCGCGGTTTATTCAAGAAACAGGGCTCACGCCTATTCCGCTCTCCACTCTTGATCGCGCGGATGAGGGAGTTGCGCGCTTCAAGCAGGAGATTTGGGAGATCCTGCGCCCGCCGCCGCTCGGAAGCTGGGGCGGGGGGGGTGAGGAGGAATCTGTTGAGATGGACTCTGCGGCACCCGCCGACGCTCCGCTCCCACCCATGAGTGAGAGCGAGTTTATTCATGAAGACGCGCTGAAGCATGCGTCATTTCTTGACCTTCCACAGAAGAGTTTAACGAAAAAGAAGCGCCGCACATAATTAGAATTGCTGCTCGCATTTACTCCCCTTGACAAGGCGCGAAGCAAGGAAGTCGTCCGCTATGCGGGTGACTGCGGACGGCAGGCTAATGACAGGTGCGCACTCTGGTCAGCCGCGTCTTCGGTTTGCGATAGCGGCGACGATGTTTGTGGACGATTTCCCTTATGATCCCGGTCGTCCTCCAACATCGTCGCACAGCATCGTCAACCGATGCCGCTCTATGAGCGGCATATGTCGCTCATAGAGCGACTACTACACATGCGCTGCACTGTGAATACAAGGGGTGTCGTTCGGTGTAGTAGCCGCTCTACGAGCGGCATTTTGCAACAGGCATGTGAAAGGCGCGCCTTGGGGTGTAGCGTTGCTTCCACGAAGCAATTAGCTGACACCGGGTGTTTGTTCGTCAAAGGCAAGCCGTGGGGTTTCATTATCTTTGTTTGGCTCAAAGAGCCAACCCTACACATTTCAACTTTAATGAAACTTGCAAGTCGCGCGGCGGGCGCAAGTGCGCTTCAGGCTTCGCAAGAACTACGCCGAACAAGTGCCGCCAATCCTACATGTTTCCGCTTTGGTGAAGCTTGCATGTCGCACGAGCGTTAAATTTTAATCTAAGGGCTTGATTTTTACTTCCCTTGCTTCTATACTTATTGCGAATTTTTGTGACAGAAACGAGGAATTAATTATGGCTGAAGATAAATCAGAGCGGCAGGCTCAACAAGCGCAGAACTTTTATGCAAAAGGACACGCCGCATATGAGCGTGGTAACTATGATATCGCGATTGACCTTCTGATGCAGTGTCTGACCAGAGCGTCAAGTTTCTCGCGGGCTCGTAAGGTTTTGCGCTCCGCGCAGATTGCGAAGTTCAAGCGTAGAGAGATCGGCGCTTTTGCGAATGCGATCCTGGATATCAAACAGGCCTATATCCGGACCAAGGTCAAAGGTTTGTTAGGATCTGGTAATCCCGACAGGGCGCTCATTGCCTGCGAGAAACTCCTGACTATGAATCCTCTGCATGCGCTTAATGTTGAACTTGCGGTTCAGGCAGCGGAGGCCTCTGGACACCCTGATGCGGCCCTGTTCACGGTTGAAGCGGCCTATGAGAACAACCAGGATGACATGTCGCTGCTGCGCCGGGTGGCCGATTTTTACATGGCCGTCGGTGATTTCACCAAGGCGCGTGACGCCTATATTAAACTCAACGCCTTTGTCCCGAACGATCAATCCATTTTCAAAAAGCTTAAAGACGCTGAGGCCCGGGCCACGATGGCAGCTGGCTGGGAGGAGACGGCCGGCAAGAAGGATGGTTTCCGTGATCTGATCGCCGATAAAGACCAGGCCGATAAGCTTGACAAACAGAATAAAGCGGTTTTAGGTGGTTCAGACGCGGATGTTCTGATTGCGGATGCGATCAAACATATCGAGGAAGAGCCTAAGAACATGAACTATTACCGTTCTTTAGCGCGGCTTTATGTTCAAGTCAAAATGTTCGATAAGGCGGTTGAGACGCTTGCGGCGGCAAGGAAAATCAACCCCTCTGACCCTGAGCTTGACCGCTCGCTGACCAATGCGAAAATCTCCTCCTTTGAAGCTAGGATCGAGGAGTTCAAAGCCGCTGGCCACAAGGATTCCGCCGATCAGATTGAGAATGAGATGAATCAGTTTATTTTTGATGACCTCTTAGCACGCGTACAGAGCTATCCAAATGATCTGCGTCTTCAGTTTGAGCTGGGCATGCAGTATTTTAACAATGGGTACTTTGATGATGCGATCGGGCGGTTCCAGCTCTCGCAGCGCAGTCCAAAAGAGCGTGTGCTCTCACTCTATCATCTGGCGTTATGCTTTAGCAAGAAGGGGCAGAATGACATGGCGACCATGCAGCTCGAGGCCGCGAATGATCAGTTGCTTATCATGGATGAGCTGAAAAAGAAAGTGGTCTTTCAACTGGGCGTGCTGGCGGAAGAGAGCGGCGATATTGAAAAAGCTTTTGGCTACTACAAGGATGTGTACGCATCGGATATCGGCTTTGAGGACATTGACACCCGCATGAAAAATATTTACAAGCTACGCAAAGCCAAAGAGGGCTGACGTTCAGCGCTTGCTCTGGCGGGCGTTTTTTGCAACAATATGCGCTTCATGACTAAATTAGGTAATCTCATAGTTCTTGAGGCATATGCCAAGGTGAACCTCACACTGGAGATTCTAGGCAAGCGTGCGGATGGGTATCATGAGCTGCGCAGCGTGGTGATGCCGGTCTCATTGACGGACACCGTCACGCTCGCTCCCGCAGCGCAGGGTGAAATTGCCCTCACAGTGTCGGCTGAAAACTGGGTTGATACCCAGCGCCTTGGTTCGCCGGGCGATAATCTGGTGGTACGTGTGGCGCATCTGATGCGGCGGCGCTACTGCACGGATCAGGGTGTCGCGATCCACATTCACAAGCGGATACCGATTGGCGGCGGTATGGGGGGAGGCAGCGCGGATGCCGCGGCTGTGATCAAGGGGTTGAATAAACTATGGAATTTAAACCTGCCGATAGAGGAATTAACCGCTTTTGGAGCAGATTTAGGTTGTGATGTTCCGGCCTTAGTGCATGGCGGCGTGGTGGTTGTGGAAGGGCGCGGCGAAATAGTTAAGCCATTAATGGATAAGGCTTTGTTAGATGGGTGCAGGACGATGTGGATGGTGATTGTCAACCCGGGCATTATGTGTTCAACTGCGGTAATCTTCAGAAACTGGAGAGCGGACTTGACTAACCCCTCTAAAATAATCAATAATATACGTCCTCATATCCAAAACGGTGATGCGGGTGCGGTTTCAGAGATATTGTACAACGGTCTGGAAGGAGTTGTGTACAGTTTCTTCCCTGAAGTCGCGTATGCGTCTTTGGTGTTAAAAGAAGCGGAATGTCTGGGAGTGTTGCTTTCGGGAAGCGGCGCATCAGTGTTCGGGCTTGTTAAAGACAGAGCTCATGGAGAGAGGGTTATTCAGCAGTTGCCGAATAATCTGTGGCGAATGCTGGTGCAAACATGCCCGGTGGTGTAATGGCAGCACAAAAGACTTTGACTCTTTCGGAGGTGGTTCGAATCCACCCCGGGCAACCATTGTTTGCATTTTGAAGTTTGAGCCTTGGATGTGGGTTTAGGGCATTGCCCTTAAGGATGATTTAGTGAATAAAGTTTGGAAAGCGAAGCAAGATATGATTGTTTTTTCAGGAACCGCGAATCCTATGCTGGCTGATAAGATGATGCGTTATCTTGGCGAATCACTGGGTGCCATTGATATACGGCGCTTTCCAGATGGTGAGATCCACTGCAAAATCAGAGACAACGTCCGTGGTAAAGACGTTTTCATGGTGCAGTCGATTGCGGGAAGCCCCAATGAAATGCTGATGGAGCTGTTGATCATGATCGATGCTGCCCGCCGCGGCTCAGCCAATCGGATCACAGCCGTGCTGCCTTACTACGGCTATGCGCGCCAGGACCGTAAGGACCAGCCGCGGGTGCCGATCACCGCCAAGCTGGTGGCCAACCTGCTGGTGGCCGCTGGCACTAACCGTGTGCTGACAATGGATCTGCACGCCCAGCAAATACAAGGATTTTTTGATATTCCCGTTGACCACCTGCACGCCGCGCCGGTAATGGTGAAGTACCTGCGTGAGATGAAGCTCAGTAAGCCGCTTGTTGTGTCGCCCGATACCGGAGGGGCTAAAATGGCTTACGCTTATTCACAAATGCTGGGCACAGACCTGGCAATTGTCGCGAAGCAGCGTTTGGGAGACGCGGAAGTGGATGCCTTCAGCGTTGTAGGCAACGTTGAGGGGTGCGATGTCATCATGGTTGATGATATGACCACCACCTGCGGAACATTGTGCGCCGCAGCCAGAATACTGAAAGAACGCGGGGCCGCCTCCATACGGGCGGCTGTGACGCATATGCCCCTAACACAAAAAGGGGTTGAGCGCCTGCGCACTGAAACCGAGTTGATCGAGTTGGTGACAACCGATACTGTGCCTTTGCGCAGTGATCTGGATATCGCCAGTATACCGGCTAAGGTGACAGTCTTGACGATCTCTGAGCTGATGGGTGAGGCAATTCGCAGGATCCACGAAGATAAGTCGGTGAGCTCCCTGTTTTACTCATAATTGTATGAGAGAGGGGAAGCCGGCGCCAAAGGTATGCCGTACGAACGAAGATGGTTATTGCCATCCGCGGTTGCAATTATTGTAGGATCATGCGACAGGCGGGAGCAAAGCTCTCTTGGTGAGGTGGCTTTATGATGAGTAAGGAAAAGAAATGGCGAATGAACAGATCAAATTAAAAACCGAGCTGCGTGTGGCCGAGGGCTCTAACGCAGCGGGCCGTTTACGCCGTGCCGGTATGATTCCGGCCGCGGTGAATCGGAGCGGGGGCGACACGACGTTGGTCAAATTCGACGCGCACACCTTTGAAGGGTTGCTACGTCAACACACCAGCGAACACTTTATCGTGACTCTCGATCTCGATGGCGAGATGATACCCACGCTACCGCGTGAGGTGCAACGCAATGTGATCACTGGTAACACAATTCACGTTGATTTTATTGAAGTGTCGTTGACTGAGAAGATCACGATCACAATTCCTGTTGAGCTGTTGGGCGAGCCTGTGGGCGTACGCGTCAGTGGTGGAATTCTTGAACATCTGCTTCGTGAAGTCGAAGTTGCGTGTCTGCCTGGAGACGTGGTGGAAAGGTTCACGGTTGACACCTCTAAACTGGAGATTGGCGAGGTGCTGTATGTCAGCGACCTGAAGCTGAGCGATGCTTACACGGTGGTGAACACCAGTGAAGACCAGGCGGTCGCCACTGTGGTTAGCCCGGTTGAAGAGAGTGAAGAGGATCAGGACGCTGAAACTGAAGCTGAGGAGCCCGCGGCAGGGGCAACTAAGCCGGAGTAATTTTAGGCGCCGGGCGGGCGGAGTGGTTCCGCCTGGCTGGTAATCGGAAGGCATGATTGCGTGAAAGTGGTTGCGGGTCTTGGAAACCCTGGAATAAAGTACGATAACACACCGCATAATATCGGGTTCGAGGTTATCAACCGTTTGGCTGAAAAGTTGAATGCCGGGTGGACAAGCAGCAGGAGTTTTCGTGCTTATATAGCTAAAACAACCTGCCTAGGTTCTCAGCTGATGCTGGTGAAGCCTCAAACGTTTATGAATTTGAGCGGCACCAGTCTGGCGAAGATCCTGCGTTATTTTCGTTGCGCGCCTAGCGACCTGGTGGTCGTTCTGGACGACGCTGATCTGCCGTTGGGCAGATTGCGAGTGCGCGGACAAGGTGGCGCAGGCGGACACCGCGGATTGATCTCAATCATTGAGAGTCTGGGAACAGATGACTTCGCGAGAGTGAGGCTCGGGGTGGGCCGGGAAACAGATAGGAATCTGGTGGATCATGTGCTGAACAAATTTAGCACAGATAGCAATGACATGGTTGCCAGGTCTGTACAAACCGCCGCTGACGCAGTAATATGCCTGATAGAAAACGACTTGAATGAATCGATGAACCGGTATAATGGCTGGCAGTATGTTGCTGACCAAGTTAAACCGGAGTAAGGAATAGGAATTCCATCATGAAAAAATACGATGGCTTATACATCTTCGCCGGTTCGGCGCGGGATGAGGTGCTGGATAAAATAATTGAGTCAGCGACCGCTGAAATCATAAATTTGTCCGGCAAAATACTGAGTACTGAGGTGCTCGGCAAAAAACCCTTTGCACGCCAGATGAAAAAGCGTGATAATGGGGTTTTTGTGAAAATCAGATTCGAACTTGCACCCGCGTTGATTGCGGCGTTAACCAAGCGCTACAAGCTGGTGGACGAAGTTTTCCGTGTTCAAATTTTAGCTGTGGATGAGCGCCTTGAAGCCCTGCTGGTACAGCAGGCTGAGGATGCCAAAGTCCGCGAAGCGGCCAAGGCCGCTGCTGCGGCGGAAGCTGAAACACTGGAAAACGCTGCGAGCACTGAAGAGGAATAATTGACCAGTATAAATTAAGGACGGTGTTCAATGGCTTCATTTAACAAAGTGATATTGATGGGCAGGCTGACTCGGGACCCTGAACTGAAGCAGGCTGCTTCAGGAGTTAAGGTCGCTGATCTGGGGCTGGCAGTCTCAGAGCAATGGAAAGACAAAAATGGCGAGGCTCAGGAAACTACCTGCTTTGTCGATGTCGTGGTCTGGAATAAACAGGCCGAAATTTGTTGTCAGTATCTGGCTAAAGGAAGACTGATTCTGGTTGAAGGGCGTTTGCAGCTTGATGAATGGACTAATACGCAGGGCGAGAAACGCAGCAAGCTGCGTGTGCGCGCCAATCGCGTTCAGTTCATGCCGGATGGCAGCAGGCGCAATGAAAGCGGAGGATCGGAACAACCCGGCGCATCTCATACGACGACCGCTGCCGATCAGATTTCACCGAAGCCCGAGTCCCCGGATCTGGATGATCTGGGTGATGACGATGACCTTCCATTTTAACACGTAATTTTGAAAAGGAGTTAACTTTTATGGCAATGCACAGAGGTAACAGAGACAGAGATAGAGACAGAGATAGAGATAATAACAGCGCCATCCGCAAGCGTGCGCAGATTCTTGAGCCCCACTCAGCGGTTGATACTAATGATATTGATCTGTTGCGTCGTTTCGTGACTGACTACGGTAAAATCATACCAGCCCGTATCACCGGCATCACGGCCGCGCAGCAACGCAAAATCAAAACCGGTGTCCGCCGTGCGCGCAACATGGGCCTTCTGGCCTAGTTTGAGAGAGGAAGCAAATAAAATGGCTAAAGAATTACTTTTGTTATGTGATGTCGAACACCTGGGAAAAGCAGGCGACATTGTTAAGGTTGCCGATGGTTATGCACGTAACTTTCTGCTGCCTAAAGATCTCGCGGCCCCTGTCACAGAGGGTGCTAAACGCCGTCTGGAGAAGCTGCGTAAAGAGCGCGATGAACTGGCGAAACTTCAGTTGGGTGAGGCTAAGACAAAAGCCGGAAAAGTCGGCGGTTTAAAACTGACGATTACCGCTAAAACTGTGGATGGCTCGCGCCTCTACGGCTCAATCACGCCGGGTGATGTTCTCGCGGCGATTGAGAAAGACGGCAAGGTCTCAATCGACAAGTCACAACTTTTGATGGAGGATCACCTTAAGGAAACAGGTGAGTTTGATATCCCTGTTAAGCTGCACGCTGAGGTCAGCACTTCAATAAAAGTCTTTGTGGTTGAAGGCTAAAGCAGTCAATATTTACTTGAGAACACCCTGCCGCCTCTGGCTGCAGGGTGTTTTTTTGTCTCCGGCTTGCGTGTCATCCCGTAGGGTCAAAAAAGTCGACCGTGAGTGAAAAAGACGAATAAGGCAGTTTTTACAAGGGTGAAATGAAGGTAAGATAGCAGAAGACACATCGAAATTTCGCCTCAACCAGAAGAGGAACTGTGCAACTCTTGAAAACAAAGCGAATTTCGATATAGTGAAGCACATCGCACAAAGGATTGGCGGCTAAAAGAATGGAACAGAATCCAGCTCACTTGTCCCAAAGGAATCCGGTCAGGGGGGAGGAGGCACTGGCCGTCCTTTGCGGGGCGCGCGCACCTGCGTCCAGAGCCTCTTCCGCTGCTATGACCGCTTTGGCAAAGGCGCCCGCCATCTTAACTGGATCCGCTGCTGAGGCGATGGCGGTGTTGACCAGTACGCAGTCAGCACCCATCTCGATCGCTTCAGCCACGTGAGAGGGCATTCCCAGCCCGGCATCAACTACCACTGGAACCTGAGAGTTTTCAATGATGATCTGAATCATGTCCTTGTTCCGCAGCCCCAGATTGGTTCCGATGGGCGCGGCTAAAGGCATGACCACAGCGGTGCCCACCTCCTCGAGGCGTTTAGCCAGCACTGGATCGGCATTGATATAGGGCATCACAATAAAGCCTTCTTTGACCAGCGCTTCAGCGGCTTTCAAGGTTTCAATCGGGTCAGGCAGCAGGTGGTGCAGGTTGGGTGTCAGCTCGAGTTTGATCCAGTTGAAGCCTCCTGCCGCACGGGCCAGGCGCGCGATTCGGATCGCTTCCTCTGCTGTGCGCGCGCCGCTGGTGTTCGGCACGATTATGATTTTACTCTGATCCAGCTTGGAGATCAGCGGGTCGCTCTCAGGCGCCTTGTCCAGATCAACTCTGCGCAGCGCGATTGTGACCAGCTGTGACCCCGATAGTTCAATTGCCTGACGCATAATTTCGTGCGAACCGAATTTGCCAGTGCCGATAAAGAGGCGGGAGGTGAATGTGTGTCCTGCGATGGTTAGTTTCTTCATGATTTCCGTTTCTTGGGCTGTAAATGGGCTGCACCATAGCAAATCATGGCCTATTAATGCAGAATAAAATCAACCGCCGCCCACAAATTGAATGACCTCAATTTGGTCGCCTGCTTTGATCTCTGTTGTTGCAAGGGCTTGGCGTGGAATAATTACGGAGTTAAGCTCCACTGCCATCTTTTGCGGCTTGATGCCAAGTTTTTCTAATAACTCAGCCATATTTCCGCAGCCATCTAAAGGATAATCTTTCCCGTTGACTGTGAGTGTATGCATGATTTTTACTTTCACTTCCATAAGCAACCTCTAAAGTGTTTTTTATTGCTTATTATTCTCGCATCTCTTCTCACAAAAAACAAGAACCTTTCAATGGCGCGCACCGGCAAAAAAAGCGCCGCGATTGAGAGTTACCTCAATGTGGCGCAAAACGCCGACACGTTAATGCCGGATATACAAGTCCCCGGCTTGACGCCCGAAACGCTAACGCGGAACGACATTTGTTAATAGGATACACCATGATTAAGATAGTTGTCAACAGCGATGCAATCACAGACCTAGTCAGCCAGTTAAGTATGTTTCATGGATGCGTGTTGTTTCAGAGTTCAGGCATCTGATTCTCCGCGTAAACTTCAGATGCGGCCTGCCAAATGGGAAACTTTCTCACGGGAGCGGAGCTCGCTCGGTGTGCAATGTTCCCGACGCCGGAACGCGCTGTTTAGATGCTGGGCATGACAGAATCCGGTTTGCGCGGCGATCTCCTTGACCGAGAGGTCGGTATTGGCTAGCAGCTTTTTGGCAGCTAACAGTCTTAGATGGTTCAACGTGGCATATGCTGTGTCGTTTGACACGCGTCGGAAATGCGCCTTCAGTTTATGCAGCGGCAGACCTACCGCGTGGGCGGCTTCCTCCACGCCGATGCTCTCGGCAATATTTTCCTGGAAAAAACGGATGACCGCCCGTACCACCGGGTCATCGGAGGTGAAGATCTCGGTGCTGGCGCGCGTCTCGACCCCCAACGGCGGGATCAGTACTGGCTCGGAGGGCGGCGGCTTGCCCTGCATCAGTCGGTCCAGCATGGCTGCGCCTTCGTATCCCACCCGCACCAGGTCGTGACGGACACTGGAGAGCGGCACATTGACGTTCTCGCAGACCAGCGGATCGTTGTCTACACCGATAATGGCGACCTCATCCGGTATGGCATAGCCGCACTCGATGCAAACAGTCTCGATCTTGACCGCGTCATAATCGCTGTAGCAGAAGATCCCGAGCGGCTTCGGCTGCGCCTGCAGCTCCCGCTGCAGCCATATCTCCTGCGCGCTCCAGTTATCAATTCCGTTTAGTGACTGGCGCATCCAGACCAAGCTTAGCGGTGAGTGCCCAGAAAAAGCTTTGAACTGCTGCGCGAATCCCGCCTCACGCAGCTTGTGCGGGTGTTGGTCCTCAGTCGAGAAAAAGACCGCCCGACGGAAGCCGCGCTCGATCAGATGATCAGCCGCCACCTTTCCGATCAGCAATTGGTCGCCAGTGATGCGCGGCATCCGCACTTCTGGACGAAAAATGCAGAGGTCAACACTTGGTACGCGCTGCTTACGGATGTAGCTGAGAATTTCCTGTCTGCTGCCGATCTGCGTCAGAATGCCGTCTCCACTCCAACCCTGCGGCAGCAAGCTCACCCCGCCGTGGGTGCAGCCGTCGCAAAAAGTCAAAAACCACCCACGCTCCTTGGCATACCGACCGATCCCCTGCCGTATACGGTGGTCATAGAGATGCATTAGTACCAGAACTGAAATCGTTTTCATTGGATAATCATAGCAGTTCTTAGGAGTTCTTTGAAGTCAGAAAAACTTGCCTATAACTTGATCACTTGGTCGTAGCAATCCTAATCTAAATCGGCTGTGCCGCCGGTTCACGATAGCGGCGACGATGCTGGTCGACGATTTTCAATGGCGCGGGTTTTTAATCGTCCACCAACATCGTCGCACATCATCGTCAACCGATGCCGCGCATAACCCAACCCGACCGGCGCGTTCCCTCCAGCTTGCGCAGCACTGTAGCCGCGGGCCGTGACAGCCGGGGGGCTCGTGCGTGATGCGCCACCTGGCGGCTCGCATTGCACCTCACTGTCGCTTGCCGGCGCGTTCACGGCCCGCGCCCTACAGCTTCGACCTGCCAATCACTTGCTGGTTGCTCAGTAATCCAGGTCCAAACTGTTTTTGGCCTGGTGACTTGGTGACCTGGTGACTTGGTGGCAATGCCTCCGGTTCACGATAGCGGCGACGATGCTGGTCGACGATTTCACATCTAAAGAAGGTAACTTCTCAATAACCCGCTTTGGAACAGCCTAAAGGCTGGACAACAAACCTTACGCAGCAGCCGTTTGTTGTTCACGCTTCAGCGTGCTCTTTGTTATCTGGCCGGTTATTGAGAAGTTACTAAAGAAGTTCTGTCAAATTTTTCTACCCCTCTATTTTTCTACCCCAAAAACAACGAAGCGCACCCCATTTTTCACCTCCAAAATTTTTTACCTTAAAAACCTAAACACCTGCATCCTTGACTTGTCCGGGCGGAAGCCTTGACGAAGACTGGTGGGATGCTAGTGAGTTGAAGTGATTGAAGATGCGATGTTCTCTGTGACTCTGTCAAAAATTTCTTTTTATGCATGGAGTTTACCGATCATGCACTTGTAGTAGCGAAATCTAAAGGGTATAATGTTGCTATTCAATAGCGAGAGCATTGGCAGGAGTGCGGCACGCTGCATCTCTGATTAAGTCGCCAACGTACAATAGCTTTAAAAAAGGAGACGTTTATGAAACCGAAGCAAACACTTACCTTAGACAATGGAGGGGACCGCAATTTTGGGCGCAGGACTTTTATGAAGGCTTCGTGCGCAGCAGCTGGGGCGTGTGCGATGTACTTGCCCTTCAATGTGCAGGCTAGCAATGAAGCAGCGGGCGTGCCTGCTTTGCTTGGCGGCAAGAAGGCGCATGCCGGTGGCTGGCCGAAGTGGCCGAAATGGATTCCTGAAACCGACGAGGCGGGGCTGCTAAAGGTCATGCGCAGCGGTGTCTGGTCGCGTGCGGGAGTTGTGACTGAATTTGAGAAGCGCTGGGCCGAGGCCATGGGCGCGAAACGTTGCCTGGCCGTGGTCAACGGTACGAATGCGCTGATCACCGCGCTGGCGCAGCTCGACGTGGGCGCGGGCGACGAGGTGATCCTGCCACCCTATACTTTCATCGCCACACCGCAGTCGATCTTGATGAACGGCGCGATCCCGATCTTCTGCGACATTGACCCCGCGACCTATCAGCTCGACCCCAAGAAGATTGAGGCCAAGATTACACCCAAAACCCGCGCGATCCTGCCGGTGCATATTCTCGGTCTGCCCGCGGATATGACGGCCATCATGGCTATTGCGAAAAAGCACAACCTGCTGGTGGTAGAGGATGCCTGTCAGGCGTGGCTGGCGGAGATCGGTGGCAAGAAGTGTGGCACCTTTGGTAACGCTGGCTGTTACAGCTTTCAGAACTCCAAGAATATGCCGATTGGTGAGGGCGGCGCGATTGTCAGTGGCGACGAGGCCTTGATGGACCGCTGCTACTCCTACCACAACTATGGCAACGCCTACGGTACGGCAGTGGGCGCGGTCGGCGGCGGTGCCGTCATGCTGGGCACCAAACAGCGGATTACTGAGTATCAGGCGGCCATCGGGCTGGCGCAACTCGCGCGGCTTGAAGAGGAATCAGTAAAGCGTCATGCGAATGCCGAATACTTGAAGTCTAAAATTAAGGATATCCCCGGCATCGCGCCTTACACCTTCTCACCTGGGGTCACCCGTGCGGCGTTTCACCTCTTCCCGTTCCGCTACAACCAGGCGGCGTTCGGCGGCAATCTGACCCGCACGGCCTTTCTCAAGGCGCTGAGCGCTGAGGGCGTGCCCTGTTCGTCTGGATATGGGCAGCTCAACAAGGGGGCTTATGTAAAGCAAGCCTTCTCCACCAAGAACTTCAGGCGCATGTATACGAAGGCAGAGCTGGATTACGGTGCCTGGCTGGAGCGCACCCAGTGCCCTGAGAACGAAAGGCTCTGCGGAGATATCGTCTGGCTTTTTCATAACCTGTTGTTGGGGGAAAAAACCGACATGGACGACATCGCCAACGCCATTGAGAAAATCCACGCAAATGCAGAACGACTGGCAAAGGCGTAAGAAAACAACAATCATCTGTGGAGTCGAGGAGAACTCGATTTCGCTGATTATATCAAAGTTATAAAAAGAAAGATTTTAATGGAACAAACACACCCAATTTCACCCCCTTCTACTGATAATGCTCTTAAAGCAGAGGGGCTGACCGCACGCGTATTCAACTCGGGTTTCCGTGAGGCACACGACACCTACAACGCTCTTTCGATTGCCAGCGACGGAAACGTTTATTACGTGCTCTGCTCAACCTCGATCGATTTCGGCGGGCGCGTCTTCCGCTATGACCCGCGGACAGATAAAATTACCTTTGTCGGCGACTTAACCGAGTTCTGCGGTGAAAAAGGGCTCAAGACCGTGCCGCAGGGCAAGAGTCATGTGCTCTTTTACGAATACGAGGGCAAGCTCTATTTTTCGACTCACGCAGGTTATTATAACACTGCGGGCGGCATGGAGCGCATGGCAACCGAGGTGCCGCCCGGATACAAGGTCTACCCCGGAGGCCACCTGCTGACCTATGACCTGAAATCCGGTGCCCACGAGGATTTGGGCATCGCTCCCGAGCGCGAGGCTGTGCTTGCGATGAGCATGGACACGCAGCGCGGTGTGATCTACGGCATCTCCTGGCCAATTGGTTATTTTTTCCGCTACGATGTCGCCACAAAGAAAATGACCAACCTCGGGCCGACCGCCAGCCAAGGCGAGAGCGGCGAAGGTTCGACCTACCGCGTGCTCTGCCGCTCAATCGCGATTGATCCTGAGAGCGGCTGCGCTTACTTCACCAACCCTGAGGGGGATATCTTCTGCTACCGTCCGAATGCGGAGCGGGTCGAGAAGGTTGAAGGCGAAGACATGCGTAAAGACTACTTCGGCAAATACGAACCAACGGATTCCGGCAGCATGGGCTACAACTGGCGGCAGCTGGTATGGCATCCAGACGAAAAGGTGTTTTACGGTGTGCATGGCAACTCAGGCTATCTTTTCCGGTTCGACCCCAAGGCCACGCGCATTGAGGTGCTTGACCGCATCACCTCTGAGCCCTCTCAACGCTCAGGCATGGGCGATCAGTTTAGCTACGGCTATCTTGGCTTTACGCTGGGGCCTGATGGACGAACGCTCTACTATCTCACAGGCGGGCCGATCTACGAGAATGGCAAACGTGTCAAGGGCAGGGAGAAGGTGGCGACAGGTATGGCCAAAGGCATTGAGAACCTGCATCTGGTCACATACGACATACCTACGCAAGGCTATAAGGACCACGGGCCGGTTTTTTATCCTGATGGTCAGCGTCCGTTATATGTCAACTCCATTGCGGTCGCGGCTGATGGCACGGTTTACACCCTTGCCCGCGTCACAGAGAACGGCCATATGCGCACAGACCTGGTCCAGATCAAAACCGGAGCGCAAGGAACGGATATGAGACGGGACGCGCTTCGCGCACAGCGCCGCAGGTGGAAAAGGTTTTGACCGACACACTTTGCAGTGTGATGGATGGTACGGTTCAATAGCAGAATTAAATAGTTCAAAAAAAGGAGTAGACGATGAATACAATCAGAAAATCGAGTCAAGAAAAGCAAGCCTCTCACGGATTGGGACGCCGTGATTTTATCAAGGCCGCCAGTGTAACGGCGGTCGGAGCGGGGTTGGCGCAGACGCCCCTCAACGCGCTGGCAAGCGAAGGCGGCGGAAAATGCGTGACCGTCTCGAAAGAACGTATCTCCAAACTCAGGCGCTGGCCACGGTACGGCGCGGCGGAGAAACAACGGCTGCACGAGATGATCGACAAAGGCATTACGTATTCGGAAAACAAAGAGTTCGAAAAAGAATGGGCTGCTTATACCGGCACGCCCTTCGCCAAAGCTCACATGAACGGATCAAGCGCGCTGACGAGCATGTACTTCGCGCTGTCTCTTGATGTGCCGTCGGGCAGTGAGGTGATGGTGCCGAGCTATACCTTTTTCTCAGCATGCCTCGCACTGCGGTTTGCGAATCTGGTGCCGATCTTTATTGACATCGATCCGAAGACCGCCTGTTTCGATTTGGAGGACGCGAAGCGTAAATTGACGCCGCGCACAGTGGCGGTCGAGGTTATGCACTCCTGGGGTCTGCCGTGCGAGATGGATAAAATTTTCGGGTGGGCCAAAGAGAAGGGCCTTGTCACGCTCGAAGACGCTGCGCATGCGCACGGGGCGTCGATGCAGGGCAAGAAGATCGGCACCTGGGGAGATATGGCCATTTTCAGTCTTCAAGCGAGCAAACCGCTGCCGACGATTGAGGGTGGTATGGGCATGTACAAAACGCGTGAATACTTCGAGCGCGCGGCGGCTTTCGGCCACTATGAGGATCCGGGTACATTCCTTAAAGATAGTCCCGTGTATGCCTATGCGGGCACAGGTTACGGACAAAAATACCGCATGCACCCGTACGCGGCCGCACTGGGCCGCCTGCAGCTGAAGGGACTCGACGAGTCTAACGCGATTATCAAGAAAAACGTCCGCGCCATGAACGACCACCTGACCCAACTGCCGGGGATCACCGAGCCGCTCTGCCGCGCCGACCAGCAGCGCGTTTACTACAGCAGCAACATGTTGCTGGTGGATTTTAAGACGCTCGGGGTTTCGCGCACAGCGGTGATCAAGGCACTGAAGGCCGAGGGAGCCGACGTGGGCTTCTGGAATTATCCGCTGCAGCACGAGATGAAGATCTACTCCGAAGCCAAGTGGTGGCATCACCCGCCCGTCATTCCTGCGAATATGCCTGGCGGTGATTATATCAATGCCAACCACCTTATGCTGCCGCTTTTCTATGGCGACGCATCAGATGTGAACGAGCAATATGTCAAGGCCTTTGAGAAGGTCTGGACGCACCGCTCGGGGTTGACGGCCTGATCAGGGCAAGCCAATTGACAGAGAAGGAAAAAGGCTATGACGAGAAAACGGGAAGCTGCGGCTGTTGACAGCACGACCAAAGGATTAGGACGGCGGGCGTTTATCCGGTCTGCTGGCACGGCTGCCGTGAGCGTGGCGCTGTCGCAGTTTCCTGACTTGGCATTTGCGGTGCAGCCTGGGACAGGGCTTCGGTTGAGTACCTTTTGTTGTAACGCCACGCCGCCGCTAGGCGAGACACTGGTCTGGGACATTAAACTTACGAAGATCTTGGATCCGCTTTTACTCAAGGGCGTTGTGCTAGAGCATGGCGAAAAGCGCTATGTGTTGTGTTCGCTTGACTGGTGTCTGCTGTGCAATGAGTCGGAGCGCCTTTTCCGTGAGGCGCTGGCCCGTGCGGCCGGAACCGAACCGGAGTGCGTGGCGATCCACTGCGTGCATCAGCATGCGGCCCCCTACGCCGATGAAGATGCACATCGGCTGTTGGATGAGGCCTCATCAGCAACGCCTCATCTCACGAAAGGCTTTCTCGACGGCTTGCGAACACGGGCAGGCCAGGCGGTCACAGACGCGGTGGAGCGCTTGGAGCCGGTTGACCGCATTGGCTGCGGAATGGCGCGGGTAGACCGTGTGGCCTCTCAGCGCCGGATTATGGGCCAGGACGGGAAGATCATAACGCGCTACAGCGAGGGTGCCCGGAACCCTGTGATGGCAAGCCTGCCGGAAGGCTACATTGACCCGATGCTGAAGTCTATCTCCTTCGCCCGCGGCGCGAAGATCTTGGCGAGACTTCACTATTACGCGACACACCCGCAGACGCACTCGTGCGATGGGAGCGTTTCGGCGGATATCGTGGGTATAGCGCGCGAGGCACTGGAACAAGAAGAAGGGATTTTCCAGGTATATTTCAACGGTTGCGGGGCCAATGTGACGGTCGGCAAGTACAACAATGGAACCCTGCAAGCTCGCGATGAGTTGATGTCGAGGATGAAAGCCGGGATGCGGGCCGCAGCTGCCGCCACCCATTTTGTTCCGGTCGGGCGAGTCGTCTGGCGGACGGAAGCGATGGTGCTTCCGATCCGGACCGACGACGGGTTTGTCCAGCAACTACGCGCTAACCTGGCCGCTACGCAGCCCGGAGTGCGTGTTTATCAAGGCGCGATGCGGATGGCTACCGTCGCGCGCGCTAAACAGCCGTTTAAGGTTAGTTCACTCCAGATCGGCAACATCCACATCGTCCATCTGCCAGGCGAACCGATGCTGGAATTTCAAACGTTCGCACAGAGTTGCAGGCCCGATGATTTTGTGGCTGTGGCTGGATACGGGGACTGTGCCCCGGCATACTTATGTACGGATCAAGCGTTTGCTGAGGGCGGCTATGAGCCGTCCAATTCTATCTCAGCACTAGGCACGGAAGCGGTCTTAAAAGGCGCGATACAACGCTTGCTGGGTCTTTGATCCTGCGCCGTTCAACAGCGCGTTTATTACAACTACAACTATAACTACAATAATATGAAAAACAACATCATGAGTGCAATTGCACTCTTTACACTCTTTGCCGTCGGGACATTGCTTGGCGCGGAACTCAGGGTTGGAATCGGGCGGGCGATCATGACCCCTGACACCCAGCCTGTTTATCTGGCTGGTTATGCGGCACGTACTACACCTTCTACGGGGATGCTCCACCATGTGTGGGCCAAGGCGCTGGTGTTTGAGGATAGTCCCAGTAACCGGGTGGCACTGATCACACTCGACCTAGTGGGCGTACAGCGTTCATTAAGGGATTTTGTAATCTCCGAAGCTGGCGCACGGCACCAAATTGACAAAAAAAACTTCTTTTTCAACGCCTCGCATACGCATTCGGGGCCCACAGGCTGGCCGTGCAGGGGGTATGAAACCTTTACCGCAGCTGAGGAGCAGATGATCTTGGCGCAGAACAGGAAGTTCGTGGACGACGTTGTTGCGGCTGTGGATATGGCGGTTACGAACCTTGCACCAGCGCGACTCTACTCTGGAAAAGGTTCTGCGGGTTTCGCAATCAACCGTCGCAGACGGAAGGTCGCGCCAGTTGACCATACCGTGCCGGTGCTGCGGATTGAGGCTCTGGACGGCAAGGTGCGGGCGGTACTTTTCAACTATGCCTGCCACAATACTACGCTGACGGGCGGCAACCTCCTGATCAACGGCGACTACGCGGGTTTCGCCATGCTGGAGCTGGAGGCGGCCTATCCTGGGGCGACCGCGCTCTTTTTGCAGGGGTGCGGGGCAGATCAGAATCCTGATCCGCGCGGCACGGTGGAGCTTGCCAGGAAGTATGGACATGAGATGGCAGATGCGGTGCGTGGTGTATTGGCAGGCGAGATGCGTCCGGTGGCAGGCTCGTTCCGGACCGATTTTTTTGAGGCGCGTCTGGCCTTCGATGTCGCCCCGCTGGATGCCTATTATAAAGATGGGCAAAGCAAAAATAAATATACGCGCAACCGCGCCACTAAGGTTTTGGAAGCTTACAATAGCGGAACCCCAATCACGTCGCTGCCATACCCGGTACAGGCATTAAGAATAGGGGATGATTGGGCATTGCTCCTGCTTGGCGGTGAGGTTGTGGTTGATTTCGCTCTACGGGCTAAGCAAGAGTATCCACAGGAAAATTTGGTTGTCGCCGGGTACAGCCAGTCGGGCGGATACATCCCGTCGTTGCGCGTACTCAAGGAGGGGGGGTATGAAGGTGGCGATTACTCCATGTACTCTGCCTTCCCCGGTCATTTCACTGAGGATGTGGAAGAGAGTGTTTTCAACGCGATCCACAAGGTTATGGATGGGGTGGGAGCGATCGCAGGCCCCTTACAAAAAGTTGAGGCTCACTGATGTATCCTAACTCGTTCACTAAACATTTACTGATTGTTGTTGGCCTTACGGTTATCGCATGGCACGCTAGCCTGGGGGCCGACACGCCCGCAGTAGGGCCCGCGGATATCGCCCTGAGTTTTACCTCCCCGTTTGACGGCACGCAACAACCTTATCGTCTTTACCTGCCTTCGGCGTATGACGGAAACCAACCCACGCCGCTTCTGGTGGCCATGCATGGCACGGGCGGCGACCAGAACAAATACTTCGATGATGCGGCATATCATAACGGCGTGTACAAACAGGAGGCGGAGAAGCGCGGTTTGGCGATCCTTTGTCCGTTCGGCAACGACTCGCTCAATCGGCCAACCGAGTGGCGCGGTGTTGGCGAGATCCATGTGCTGGCTGCTATCGAAGAGGTACAACGCCGCTTCTGCATCGATCCTGAACGGATCGTATTGACAGGCCAGTCCATGGGTGGGACAGGAACAACATACCTGTGTTGCCGTTACCCGGATGTTTTTGCCGCCGGCATTCCGCTGGCCTCCACATATGGCCATGTCTCGCTGGTCGCCAATCTGCGTCATGTGCCGATGCTCTACGTGCATGGGGCCAAGGATTGGCCTGCCTATGCCAAGACCGGCCCCATCCCGCTAACCAAAGAGATGGAGCGCCTCGGTTATGACGGCACGCTCCGGATGATTCCGGAGGTGAGCCACAACACCATGGCTGTAAGCACGGAGCGTGTGGTAGAGTGGGCGCTTCAGCAGCGTCGCACGGCCCACCCCCGCCACGTGACGCATCGCGCGTACTTCCCGCCGCATGGTCGCGCTTGGTGGGTGGAGATCCAAGCCGTTGATCGCATTGGCTGGTTTGCCGAGGTCGATGCTAAAATTGAAGCCGGGAACCAAATTCATGTTACCTTGAAAAACGCCGCGCGTGTTGTACTGCGGCCGGATGCGGGGTTGTTGGACCTGGCAGCATCGATTGTCGTGCGGCTTGACGGCGCAAGCGTGTTCAACGCCCTCTGTACGAGCGACCAGGAGATTCTTTTAGTTAAAGATGCAGCTCGCTGGACAGCTATTGCGCAGCCACGCCGGATTGCGTCGCATACTGATCCACGCAGCATGATTATCGGCGTGGTGGAGCAGGCACCGGAGTGGAGCGGCGACGTGGAAACCACGCTTGGCAATTGGTTGACCGATGCCATGCGCGATATTTCCGGAGCCGACATCGCGATCTGCAACAAAGGACATTTTCGCCACGGCAAACATTTTCGCGGTGCCTCTGTCAAAGCAGGACAAACTGTCTATTTGATCGACTTTATAAACTGGTTGCGCCCCAGCGAAAGCGCGTTAGCTACGTTTTCTATGCGCGGAGCCGATCTGCTGGAGGTCATTGAGGACAACATCCGCGATAAGCCCGGGGAAAGCCGCTTTCTTGTTCAGGTTTCAGGTTGTCGTTACCGCTTTGACCGAAAACGGGCGAAAGGGAAACGCATCGTGTTCACTGATATAGAACCTGACCGTGAATACAAGGTGGTGTGCAATTCTTCCGCTATAACGCGTACGGATATTCTGCACTTGGCCGGTCGTTACGACCAGTTAGCCTACGAGCTGCTGGAGCCAAACATTCTTTCGGCTGCCTGGTACTTTACAAACAAGCACAAAGGAAAAATCAGCGCGCGCCTGGAAGGGCGCGTGGAGGAAAAGTAGAGCAAGCATCCTGCTTGCTAGGGGACAGATGAATAAAAATAACATTATTAGTGCGATTGTAGCCTTTGCGGTGTTTGCTGTCGGAGCATCGCTTGGTGGAGAACTTAAGATCGGGGTCGGGCGAGCAGTGATCACGCCTGACACTCACCCGATCTGGCTGGCAGGATATGCGGCACGCACCTCGCCATCCACGGGGATGTTTCATCATGTATGGGCCAAGGCGCTGGTGTTTGAGGAGAGTCCCGGTAACCGAGTGGTGCTGATTACTGCTGACGTGCTGGGACTGTCGCGCGAGATCACAGCGGTTGTATCTCAACGGTTGAAGAGCAGTTATGGCATCGAGCGCTCACAGATCTTTTTCAATTCATCGCATACCCACTCTGGACCAGTCATTTGGCCGAGCTTGAGTGTCTGCTGCAATTTCACGCAGCAGGAGTTGCAGCATGTTGTGGCGCAGAATCGAAAACTCACCGATAACATTGTTGCAGCCGTGAACATGGCTGTAACGGATCTTGCGCCAGCGCGACTCTCGACCGGACAAGGCAGTGCCGGCTTTGCCATCAACCGCCGCAAACGCGAGATCGCGCCTGTTGATCATAGTGTGCCGGTGCTGCGGATCGCGGCGCCGGACGGCACGGTGCGAGCAGTGCTCTTCAACTACGCCTGCCACTGCACAACGCTGACGGGCGGCAATCTGCTGATCAACGGCGACTATGCAGGCTTTGCCATGCTGGAGCTGGAGGCGGCCTATCCCGGGGCGACCGCGTTCTTTGTGCAGGGGTGCGGGGCGGATCAGAATCCCGACCCGCGTGGCACAGAGGCGCATGCCCGGCAGTACGGCAGCGAGATTGCGACCGCAGTTAAGTCAGTGCTGGCGGGAGAGATGCGGTCTGTGAGTGGTCCGCTCCGCACCGGTTTCTTGGAGGTGCAGCTGAACTTTCTCCCATTCGACGTGGAGCTGTATCGACGGGAAATGCTTGAAAAAAATGTTTTCAAGCAGCGCCGCGCACAGTTGATGCTGGAGGCTTACAATGCGGGCCATCCGGTACGCTCGATTCCCTATCCTGTCCAGGTGCTGCGCTTCGAAGACACTTTTACCCTGCTCTTTTTGAGTGGCGAGGTCGTGGTGGATTACGCGCTGCGGGCGAAGCGCGAATATGCTGAGGAAAATCTCGTAGTAGCTGGCTATTGTAACGAAGTGCAGTGTTACATTCCGTCGCTGCGCGTGTTGCAGGAGGGCGGATATGAGGCGGACGACAGCATGATCTACTATGGTCAGCCTGGGCCTTTCACAGAGGCGGTTGAGGAGAGCGTTTTCAGCGCAATTCGCACGGTAATGAAAGATGCCGGAGCCAAGCAAGGAGAAAGTCCGAAATGAGGATTTCAACGGTGAGCTCTAGTGTTAAAAACCATGCCTAAACAAAGGAGAGATACAGATGAAACAGATGACAAATAGAGCAGTCTTTGCTGCTGTGGCGGTCTTTGTGACCGTGGGCGCGGCGTATGCCGTGCCGTTGGTGACAGATGTGGTTATGACGCAACGCGCGGGTTCGCGCATTGTGGATATCACGTACGAGCTGGCTGATGAGGCAGCTATAGTAACGCTGGGCATCGAGACTAACGGGGTCGCGATCCCTGACAGTGCTGTAACGCGCTTGACTGGCGACGTGTGTAAGAAGGTTGAGGCGGGAAGTCGCTCCATCACTTGGAACGCGGGTGCGGACTGGCCCGAGAACCTGACGGTTGTTGCCAAGGCCAAGGTAACTGCGTGGTCTGTGGATGCACCGCCGCAAGTCATGGTGATCGACCTCAGAGGCGGTTCGTCCGCTTCGAGCTATCCAGTGAACTACTATGTCAGCACTGCAGCATTGCCGTATGGTGGGGTAACGAACAGTACCTATAAAGATACGCGTTTGGTTATGCGCAAGATTTCCGCAGGCGCTTTCACAATGGGCGAGACGACAGGGACTAAAGAAGTAACCCTGACACAAGACTTCTACGCGGGCGTTTTTCAGGTGACCCAGGGGCAGTGGAATAAGGTAATGGGAACGGATCCATCAAGCTTCAAAGATACGTTTAACCCAGTCAATAAGGTGGCGTACCACGATGTCCGCGAGAATCCGGCCGGGGATGGTAGTGCGATTACCCCGAATTGGCCGCAGTCCAGTGAGGTTTACGCCGACTCCTTTATGGGAAAGTTACGCGATCGAACTGGGCTTACGACCTTCGATCTGCCAACTGATGCACAGTGGGAATACGCCTGTAGGGCGGAAACGATTAGCTATTACAGTGATGGATTTTCTACCGATGCTGATACTAATGTTTTGAATGAATTGGGTTGGTGGAGTGGTAATAGCGGAAAAAAGGCGTGTTGGGTGGGGCAGAAAAAGTCCAATGATTGGGGTTTGTACGACATGCACGGTAACGTATGGGAGTGGTGTTTGGATTGGTACGCAAGTTCGCTGACGGGTGGGGTTAACCCAAAAGGGGCGGAGTCGGGTTCGGACCGCGTGGTACGGGGTGGAAGCTGGTACTACGACCCCGCGTCGTTCTGTCGTTCGGCGTTTCGTTTCAAGTACTCCCCGTCGTACCGCTACTACAGCGTTGGCTTCCGCCTCGTGAGGACCCTGCCATAGCCGGGTACGGCTACCCTCACCTGCCTGCGCCGCCTGCCAGCGGTAGTCAGGCAGCGCGGTAGGCAGGCCCCCGACCCTCTCCCAAGGGGAGAGGGGGGAATAAAGGCTCTTTTAATCGGGAGCGTTGCGCTAGATGCGTAACACAAGTATATCCTCCGCTACGCGGTGGATGACGCGTCCAGAGACGCGTTGGTTTCGTCCACCGGGTACCGGCGGACATACTGGATTTACAACTTTTTGAAAAGAACAGCTGTTTGTTTTTTCAAGCCGTACAAGCGACAAATCAATCGAATATCTCGATTCCGTCGAGTCATTCGAATAGGAGACAACAAAATGAAGACAATGAAATGGATGAGTCAAAGGGTAAGTATGCTGGCGGTAGCGGTGACGTTGCTGGCAGTGGGCAGTGGAGCAACTGAGGTGACGACAGATGGAACGAACTCCTGGAACTGGTCTGTGCATATCGATCTGGATACGCGTACTATGTCGCGGGTGGTCGATGTTGATGATAAGTCGCTTGACAGTCGCAGTTACACGATAGACTGGTCAATAGCAGGTACGCTCAATACCAAGCGGATTATTGGCACGACAATCTTAGTCAGGTGATTGAACCTAAAAATGGTAGTTGGATTTCTCAGGTACTTTGTCCGCGCAGGGCGTGGCGGGAGGCTGTGCTCCTTGGAGCGAGAACAACGTAGGTCCGATTTTCAATCGGACATGTCCGGTTGGAAACCGGAGCTGCTGACACACGGCTTCGCCTTTGGTTAACGATACTGTGCGACGATGCTGGTTAACGATTTCCAAGGGCGGAGTTTTAATCGTAATCCGCTATCGTCGCCCATCATCGTCACCCGATGTCGCTCTACACGCATATATGTCGCTCGTGGAGCGACTACTACAGCTGAAGTACCAACAGCATCAGGGCAGACAGTCGTGAGAGGGATCGACCAAGCTAGCGACAAGGTTTAAAAGGCCTATGAAAAGCGCGCCCTAAGGTGTAGGGTTGCTTCTACATGTCTGCCGTAGCCTTGGCGAAGGAGGATGAAGCAATTTGTGGATGCTGGGTGTTTGTTCGTCAAAGGCACACCAAGAGATTTCATTATCTTTGTTTGGCTCATCCGTCTTCAGGCTTGGCAAAAGCTACGCCCGACAAGTCGTCCCGTAACCCGGCTTTGCCCGCAAGCGGGGCTACGCCGTGGCATGGCGGAATTACGCCGGACAAGTTCCGCCAACCCTACACATTTCACCCTTAATGAAGTTTGCCGAATGTTTTTGCTTGGCATAATCTCTACGACAGGTTACGATTATCTCCAATTTTTTAGCTTATAGCACCGTAAAATTTAACCTTAAAAAAGGATTGATACAATGATGAAATTAAGTCGAAAAAACGCGGATTTTTTTGTGCCGGATGACATAGAACAGGTTGCAGCACTGTCGCGTACCACCCATCTGGGGGTTGGCGCACATCAGGATGACCTTGAGTTTATGGCCATGCATGGAATCTTGACATGCTTTGGCGTGCAAGATCAATGGTTCAGTGGTGTCACAGTCACGGATGGTGCCGGAAGCTCACGCTCTGGCATCTATGCCACTTACACCGATGAAGAGATGTGCGCTGTACGATGCGCGGAGCAGCGCAATGCGGCGATCTTAGGTCAATACGGGGCTCAATTGCAGCTCGATTATCCTAGCTCCGCTGTCAAAGGAGAGGATCAGAGTGAGGTTGTCGAGGATCTCTATAACATCCTGATTGCAGCACGGCCACAGGTGGTTTATACCCATAACCCTGCGGATAAACATGCCACCCATGTGGGGGTCTGCCGTGCGTTGATCAAAGCACTGCGCAGGCTGGAGCCCTCTCAGCGTCCCCGCCAGGTGTTAGGATGCGAAATCTGGCGTGATCTGGACTGGCTGCCAGACTCTATCAAGGTCGTGCTTGATGTGAGCGAGCGCACCAACATCTCCGCCGCGCTCTCAGGAATCTTTGATTCGCAGATAACCGGCGGTAAGCGTTATGATCTGGCAGTGGCCGGGCGTCGCAAAGCGCACGCTACTTTCTTTGAATCCCACAATGTGGATCAATCTGATGCGTTGAGCTTTGCCATGGATATGACACCGCTGGTAGATGATGACTCTCTCTCAATCGCGGATTTTGTCTCTGATTTGATTGAGCAGTTTAAGGCAGAGGTACTGGCGCAGGTTTCAGGGTAGGTGACTAGACCCGCGCTGGGCGCGGAGTGAAGAAGTGCGGAGTGAAGAAGTGCGCGAGTGCGCGAGTGCGATAGTGCGCGAGCAACGTAGGTCCGATTTCTAATCGGACATGTCCGGTTGGAAACCGGACCTACTGAAGTCAGCTTCGCTTTTGGTTGACGATGCTGTACGACGATGTTGGTGTACGATTTTCCAGCGCAGAGTTTGAATCGTAATCCGCTATCGTCGCACAGCATCGTCAGTGCGCCACGAGGGTGCACATATCTAGTGGGGTGAAAGTCCCTGTCATGGCGGGTTAAGCTCCTCGTCATGTATCGAGTGTTGGACCTCCTGCGGAGTACCGCAGTATGGTGCGAACAATG
>Ga0265294_10000688_pt1 | contig 45652 bp, 51 predicted proteins | sample MunlanPumphouse3_FD_192504 | JGI IMG/M metagenome (GOLD analysis project Ga0265294, IMG submission 192504) | Groundwater microbial communities from a municipal landfill in Southern Ontario, Canada - Pumphouse #3 | ecosystem: Environmental > Aquatic > Deep subsurface > Groundwater | place...
TAGTTATTAGTTTTCAAGTGTGCGGTCGTAGTTCAGTTGGTTAGAATGCCTGCCTGTCACGCAGGAGGTCGCGAGTTCGAGTCTCGTCGACCGCGCCACTTTTATAAATTCCCCTTATCAAACTCATACGAAAATCATAAAAAAACTTTCATAAATTAAATTTCTTAATTTTTGCCTTTTACCTTTTACTTTTTACCCAATTTTTTACCTTTATTATGATAAAATACTTTCGCAAATGACCCCATCGTCTAGTGGACAAGGACACTTGGTTTTCATCCAAGTAACGGAAGTTCGAATCTTTCTGGGGTTGCCAGATTATCTAAAAGGTAAAATCTATAAACCAGTGAAGAAAGCTACAAAAAAAGAAATAGAAGAACTTAAATCAATTTTAATAGACAAATACAAAGATGCTAAAACTGAACTAAACTATACTAATGAATATGAACTTTTAATATCTATTATTTTATCTGCTCAATGTACGGATAAAAGGGTAAATATCATAACCCCTGCACTCTTTGAAAAGTACCCTACTACAAAAGAACTATCAAATGCAAAGCTAGATGATGTAAAGGCACTTATTAATAGTTGCTCATTTTTCAATAACAAAGCAAAAAATATTATATCAATGGCAAAATCCGTAGAGGAAAAATATAATGGATCAATTCCTCGAACTCAAAAAGAGCTTATAGGTCTTGCTGGAGTTGGGCAAAAAACTGCTAATGTTTTTATGATTGAATATGAAAACAAAAATTTAATGGCTGTAGATACTCATGTATTTAGAGTAGCTCATAGATTTGGGCTAACAAATGAAAAAACTGCTATCAAAACAGAGGTTGAATTATCAAAAAAATTTAAAACAGATTTACATATTTTACATCAAGCTATGGTACTTTTTGGTCGATATATCTGTAAAGCAACAAGCCCTGATTGCAGTCAATGTATCGCACCTCATTTATGTAAAACAAAAGAGACTTTTAAAGCTAATTAAGCTAAAATTAGACGATTTAATTTTTATAAAAGGTTGTATGTGAATAAAAAATTTATTCCGTTGTTTTTTGTTTTTCTAACAGCTACAATAAATTGTGATTCATTAAATAACTCATCTAATATAAATGAGCCTTCTGTTTTTTCAGATAATATTACCACAACTCAAAATACTACTTCAAATAATACCTTTACAAATGAAGTCAAACAATTTTTTGATGTAGAATATCAAAAACTACAAGAAAAAATAAAACAATTTGCATTTTCTTTTTTGGGTCAAGAATATCAATTTGGTGCTTCAAAAAAAAGTGAAAAAACTGATTGTTCTTTATATACGCAAAATGTATTTTCAAAAGTAGGCATAAATTTGCCAAGAACATCTCTTGAACAATCTAAAGTTGGTACAATTATACAAAAAAATGATATACAAGTTGGGGATTTACTTTTTTTTAGTACATATAGAAAAAGCCCATCACATGTAGGAATATATATAGGTGATAGACAGATGATTCATGCATCATTCAATAGTGGTGAAGTAAAAGTTGATAATATTGATAAACCTTACTATCAAAAAAGATTTTTATTTGCAAAAAGAGTTAAGACTATATAAATCTAATGCCTTCTAAATATATTACTACCACTAACTGGTACTAATTCACATTTTATCTTACCAATAATAAAATCATCATTGTTTAATTTAAAATTTACACCTCTAGAATAATCCATAAATGTACCAATCACCGATTGACAATTACTTCTCATAAAACTATCTTGACAAATTCTTACTTCAATACCATCAAATTGTACATATCCAATACTTGAGTATTTTCTAGAACTATTAGTATTTTGTTCTATTCTAAATTCTGATAAATGATTTTTCAAAAGATCTAATCCAATATGATTTATATCTTTCATACCTTTATGCAATTTAGCCTTTGCATCATAAATAATACATTGCAATCTATCACCATATGGTGCATTTGCCATTTTATTTTCATAAATAATCTGCTGTTGTTTTTCTTCTTGGGCTTTTATTTCTAATTCTATTTTTCTATTTTGTTCTCTTTGAAAATTGATACTTGCTTGTTGCTCATAAGCTTGGATTTTCTTATCTTCACTCATATTTAGCCATATTTCATCAGGTATATCAAGCGGATTTGAACTACAACCTATAAATACCAAAACAAATAGACTAAATATATATTTCATTTAGAACCCCATATAAGTTTGTTGTTGTCCTGATGTACCAAATTCTTCATCTATATCACGAGCTAATTGAAGAAAATCTACACCATTTATAGTTTTTAGACCTTTAATAATCTCTTTTTTACCACTTACTAACTCTTTTGATTTGATACCATGGCTTATGGATAAACTAGCTTCAATAAAGGCTGAAAGTTTATCACATTGTTTGAGTGCAGCACCATCAATTGCACTATATTTGTCAAGATTATAACTAGTAACACTTTCAACTGATGAAATATTACCATTATCTATAATTCTGTCCAAAAACTCATCTTTTTTATCACCATCAAGTCCTAAGATATATGCAAATTCTCCTTTTAGACTTTCTGGGATATTAGGTAAAATCTCTTCTTCAATTTTCATAATCTCATATTCACTTATAATCTCACTCAAGTCATCAACACTGTATTTTACAGGACTTATAATATCTCTTGTAAGAGCCTCTGGTAAATCGTGAAATAATGCACAAAAGAAATTGCTTTCAAGTCTTTTTGGGCAAGCATTTACCTTGATAGAATAGAAATAAGAAAAAATAGCAACTGTTAGCATATGCCCCAAAACTGATGTTTCAGGAATTCTTGGAGTTTGAGCCCATCTTTTTTGAAATCTTAATCTTCCACTTAAATCTATAATTTTTGCCAATTTTTTATTTAATGCAATTTTCCGTACGCCTATTAGCTCATAATAATCTTCTATCTCTTCTTCAACTGCTTTTTTAACACTTTCTATGTCATTTAAAAACTGACTTGTTTGATAAACTATGCTAAATTCCCATCTAGTAGAAAGATATGAAGCGGCTTTTAGGATAAACCTCTCTTTTTCATATGTTGTTTCATCATTTAGATATTCTTCAAATTTCTGTAAAAAATTGCCATCATCAATATCAGCCAAAGAAGTTCTCAACTTCCCAATCACCCAACCATTAATCTCTTTTTTCTTTTTTTGTAAAGCATTTCTAAAAACATCTGGTCTTATATCAGTAACAACAACTCTTCTTAAAAATTCAAAAATCCCAGCTTCTATCAAGTGTGTCATATTTACATCACGCTCTAACTTAGCTATAAAATATGCAATTACAAATTTGTGTGCTTGTTTATCAAGTTCTACAAGTTCAACCATTCTTGGATAATCATTCCATCTTTGAATAGAAGCACTAGAAAATATATATTCTATAATCTTAGGGTTAATCACTTAGAATCCTTATCATTACTACCAAAAAACATCATTTTTTTCCCTAACATCATCAATCCAACAACACTAAGAACTACCGTATATGCTACTAAGTCACTACCCATTATCTATATCCTTGTGTAAATTTTATTTCTTATACTATCACCTTGTTGCTTGTACTTAGATTAGTAATTATTTATAACTACTTAATCTCCCCAGGCTCTCCAAAATAATACCCTTGTGCAAAATCAACATCAAGTTCTTCAACCTTATCAAATACATTTTTAGAGTAAACAAACTCTGCTATAGTTTGAATATTCATTTTCTTAGCAAAACTTACAATTGTTTGTGTAATCATTTGCGAATTTTTATCAGTATCAAGATTTTTAATCATTGAACCATCAATTTTTATATAATCAACTTTTAGCTTCATAAGATACTCAAAATTTGAATATCCTGTTCCAAAATCATCAATTGAGATTCTTGCCCCATATTTTTTCACATCTACAATAAATTCTAAAACTTGATCAAAATTTTCTATACCTTCTGATTCTATAATTTCAAAGACTATTTTTTTACCTACATTAGTATCTTTTAACTTTTGTAGTATAAGATTATAAATATCTTTATTTAAGATATCTTCAACAGAGATATTTATAGATACCATATATGGTAAATCTTTAAAAATATCAAATGTTTTTTCAATCATTATCTGAGTTAATTGATGGTAAACTTTATTTTTCTTAGCAAGCTCTAGGAAATAAAATGGAGCTATATATTCACCATTGTAATCAATCATTCTCATTAAAGCTTCATATTTCACAATTTTTTGTGTTTTTACATCAACAATAGGCTGAAAAAGTGGAACTATTCTATCTTCATCAATTGCTTTTTTGAGTTTTTTGGTCCAATTAAAGTTCTTCTCATACTCTTTTGCCATAGTCATCGTATCATCATATACTAATACATTCTTTTTATTCTTTTTTGCCAAGGTAAGAGCTATATCTGCATTGACTAATAACATATCCATACCATAAGATATACCTATAGTTGCACTTAAACTTACTTCACCCTTAGCATCAATATTAAAACTTTTATGTGAAATCTTTTGACTTAGTAAAGAAGCAAAAATTGTAAACTCATTTAAATCTACACTTCTTTCACACAAAAGTGCAAATTCATCTGAATGAAGTCTATATAATGTCCCTAACTTTGGTACAATATTTTGTAAAAATAAAGCAAACTCTTTTAAAATACTATCCCCGGCTTCATTCCCATATAAATCATTTATCTCTTGAAAAGAATCTATATTTATAATCATAAGATAAGAATTCTTACTTTTTTTCTCAAGTTTTTCTGTTAAACCTCTTCTATTTTTCAACCCTGTTAAACTGTCATGATAAAATTGATGTTCTATAGAATCCAACATCGAATTAAATACATTTTTTATTGAATCTATTTCTTCTATATTATCATCTATATCTACTCTTTTTGTCATATCATTAGAGCTTGTAATATTTTTAATTACATATGAAAAGTTTTTTATAGGTTTTATAAGATATTGGTTTAATTCAATAAAAATAGCAACAAATATCACAAGTGAAAAAACTATTATGAATATGATAAAAAAGTTAATCATCTCAGTTAGTGAAACTTTAAGATTCTCAACTGGATATGATACATCTATAACACCTAACACATCATTAATATTAACATTGGTATGACATTTTAGACAGTTTTCTTTTGCAATAACAGGATAGTAATACTCTATAAAATTCAAATCAGAGATATATAGTATTTCTTCACCATTCATAGCTTGTTGAACAATTTTGTTAGTATCTCTCACTGATTTGTCTTTTTCAATTTCCCCAAAAAGATTTGCTACAGCTTCACTTCTATAAACATTAACTTTCATTGTAGGATCAACATTGTTTAATCTTATGATGATTTCATTGATATCTTCTTTGGTCCAACCTTTTTGCATAGCTGAATATATAGTTTCAAAAATCAATAAACTGGTTTTTTTGGCATCAATATGTGCTAAATCAGATATTGCATTTTTTTTCATATATTCACCATAAATATATGCACAAACTACAGTCAAGAATAATGTAGTAAATATTATCTTTGCAGTAATTCTTGAGTATGTCGTTTTTTTAGTCACAATAATAGAACCCTTTTCCAATCAAATCTTATAAAACTATCTTCTACAACTTCCAAGTAAGTTGATTTTTTCTACTCTTCCAGCGTGTCTTCCACCTTCAAAACTAGCTTCACACCAGTGATTGATAATACTTTCAACCATACCTTCAGCACTTACTCGCTCCCCCAAACATATTACATTTGCATCATTGTGATTTCTTGCCATTGAAGCACTGTATTCATTGTGACATAGTGCAGCTCTAATACCATCATATTTATTAGCAGACATACTCATCCCTATTCCGCTTCCACAAATCAATACTCCAAAACTCTTATATTCATCTTTAATAATAGATTTACATACTTCACCTGCAAAATCAGGATAATCGACTCTATCTGTACTATCTGGCCCTAAATCAACTACTTCATGACCTTTATTTTTCAACAATGTTATAACAAAATCTTTCAATTTATATCCAGCATGATCACTTGCTATATAATACTTCATTAATAAATCCCTTCTTTGTGTTTTTGTATATTATCTTCAGATTTAATACTTTTTTCTAATGATTCTACAGTTTTAAATAATCTTTTCCATTGTATCTCATAATCTTCATTCCAACTAAAGTATATAAACCAGGGTTTGCCAACTATATATTTATAAGCAACTGTTCCCCAAAATCTACTATCATTAGAATGGTCACGATTATCTCCCATCATAAAATACTCATCATTAGGAACTAATACTGGAAACATATCAAACAATTGTCTAGGTTGTCTTCCATCATTGGTTATATCTGGGTCATTATGAATTCCAGGATGAGCATCTTTATAAGGATCTAATATCCATAATTTTCCACCCATTTCAATAATCTTGTCTTCACTATAATTTGCTTTTACAAATTCATTACCCTCATGTGGATGTAAATAAAGTTTTTTGTCTTTTAAAGCAATCATATCTCCACCAACAGCTACACATCTTTTTACATAGTGAACTACTTCATCATGTGGATACCTAAAAACTACTATATCCCCACGCTGTGGTCTTTCACCTTCTATTAGGTGACCATTGTCATTAAAATCTGGAAAAACTTTTTGTTCTATCCAAGGAATTCTAGGAGTTGGTATACCATAAGCAAATTTTTTCACAAAGAGCATATCCCCAATTCTTAATGTACTAATCATACTTCCACTAGGTATCACGAAAGCTTGAGCAATAAAAAATATAATACAAAGCACTATGATAATAGTACCTGTCCAACTACTTGCAAAATTATAAGCTTTAATTAAAAAGTTCTTCATTAGTTTTGTCTCATTTTTGCTGATTTGATAGTATTTACCAGTAGCATTGCTATAGTCATAGGTCCTACACCACCAGGAACTGGTGTGATATAAGAGCATTTTTGAGCGACTTTGTCAAAGTCAACATCACCAACGATTCTTCCATCACCTAGACGGTTTATTCCAATATCTATTACTATTGCTCCATCTTTTATCATATCTTCTTTGATAAGTCCTACTACACCAGTACCAACACATACAATATCAGCTTTACTAGTATGAGCTTTTAAATCTTTTGTAAAAATATGACAAATATCTACAGTCGCATTTGCATTTAACATCAAAGTAGCTAGAGGTTTTCCTACTATATTGCTAGCTCCAACCACGCATACATCTTTACCTTTTACATCAATATCATACTCTTTTAAAAGCTCCATAATACCATAAGGAGTAGCTGGTATAAAGCCATCAAGTCCAGCTCTTACGCGACCAACATTAAAAGGATGGAAACCATCTACATCTTTTTTGGGGTCTATTGCTTCAAGAATTACTGTAGTATCTATATGACTAGGAAGAGGAAGTTGTACCAAAATACCATCAATATTTGGATTTTGGTTCATCATATCTATTGTTTTGAGGATATTATCTTGTGAAATAGTTGCAGGCATTTCATGCACTACAGAATAAATACCTGCGTCATTGCACGATTTGCTTTTCATTTTCACATAAGTTGCACTAGCAGGGTCACTTCCTACCAAAACAACAGCCAATCCTGGCGTTATTTGTTTTTGAAGTTGAAGTTCATCAACTTCTTTCTTAACTTGAACTTTAATTTTATTTGAAAGGGCTTTACCATCTAAAAGTACCATATTGGAATAATCCTTTATTAATTTTTATCTTGATATAATATCACAAATTCATTTATATTAAGGTAAGTTGGTTGAAGTTTTTAATAGCATTAATGTTTTGTGTATCACTATTTTCAAATGATGATTTATCTTTTATTACCAAATATGAATATGGTGCAATGCTATATGAAAACCCAAGAGGCATAGGATGTATCAAATGCCATGGCTCAAATGGCAAGGGTGACATAATAGCAACATATAAAGATATAGTAAGGGAAAAAACTATCACAAAAATAATAACAGCACCAGACATAACAAATTTAACATTAGAATTATTTAAAGCTGTTTTAAATGTAAAACGAAGTGAATCACTTGTTATGCCTACTTATTTTTTGACAAACGAAGAGATAGAATCGATTCACTATTATATTTCAAACAAGGAAAAGAAATGATTAAAAGTGTACTTATGGTTGCTGGTGATAACGAAAAGCATTTAGACAAAATTCCAAATCTTAAATGTGACATAGCTATGGTAAATCTTGAAGATGGTATGTATGATAAAGAAAATGCTAGAAAAACCGTATTTGAAAAACTTTCAAATTTAAAATGTGATACACCTCAAATTGTAATAAGAGTTAATTCACTAGATAGCTGTGGCAAGGAAGATATAAAACTTCTAAACAAAGTAAAACCTTATGCAATAAGAGTACCAAAAATAAGAACAAAAGAAGATGTTAAGACTGCACTAGAATTGATAGATAAAGATATTCAAGTACACTTGTCTATTGAGACAAAAGAGGCTTTTAACTCAATTGCTGATTTTAAATTAGATTCAAGGGTAACCACTTTATATCTTGGGATTTTGGATTTATTAGAATCACTTATGCTTCCTCAATCAATCCTAACTCTTGGTAATCCAACTATTGAATATATCTTAAGTAAATTCTTGATTGATAGCAAAACTAATGGTTTTTATCCCGTATCATTTACTTATCAAGACTATAGAAATTTGAATGAATTTGAAGATTGGTGTGCAAAAGAGAAAAAAATGGGATTTACTGCAAAAAGTTGTATTAGCCCTGACCAAGTGGATATTGTAAATAGAACCTTTGCACCAAATTCTAAAGAGATACAAAAAGCTCAGTATATTATAGAAGTATTTGAAGCAAAAAAGAAAGAGGGGTGTACTGGCTTTGTTGATGAAAGATATGGTTTTATTGATGAACCTATCTATAAACATGCTTTACTAGTCATAAAATAAAAATTTTAGCCTCTTAAGAGGCTAAAATACTACAAAAACTTTAAAACTTATAATTACATATATATCTCTTCATTAAACTTCTATTTAAATTTACAAGGTATAATACAGTTTTTAAAATAATACAGGAATAATATATGTTTGAAAAGTTTTTACGATTTTTTACTGATAATGCAAGAATGAATTATACTCTTTTTGTCCTAATCTTTGCTATAGGAATCTACTCTTATATAAAAATGCCAAAAGAAATTTTCCCAAGTTTTGATCTTGATATGATATCCATAAGTGGAGGATATAGTGGAGCTTCTATTGATATACTTGATAAAATGGTCGTTACAAAGATTGAAGATGAATTAAAAAATATTGATGGTATTGATACCATGAATACTATAATAAGCCCTAATAGATTTACAATAGTACTTGAACTAAAAAAAAATCAAAACAAATATAATATAGCTAGTAAAATAAAAGATAGTGTAGACCAAACAAAACAAAACTTACCAAGCGATATGAATACACCTATAGTTAATGTATTAGAAAGAAAAAGAGATTTGGTTGAGCTTGTATTAACAAGTGATAAATTATCTCTAGACCAACTTAAACCTATAGCAAATGAACTAAAAAGTAAGATTTCTTCTGTAGAGGGTATATCTGAGATTAATATTTTTGGTGATAGTGATTTATTTTATGAGATTATTATCAATGAACAGATGATTATGGCTTTTGGATTAAACAAAAGTGAAATATTTAATGCCATAGGTTCTTTATCTTATATATTTCCAGTAGGTAAAATTGAGGATTCAAAACAACATTTTTATGTTTCTACTAATAATGGAAATAAAACTATTGAAGAATTTGAAAATAGTATCCTAAAAGTCAATAATCAAAATATTTATTTGAAAGATATATCTACCATTGAGAAAAAATATGAAGATAGCTCAACTTTATTTTCTTTAAATGGCAAAAATGCAGTTAGTCTTGCCGTAGCACAACTTGCAACAGCAAATGCTATAAAAATTGCTCAAGATATATCAGTAATTACAACCGAAGTAAACAATTCACAAGATCAATATACTCTATACATAAATAAAGACGATTCTGAAAGAATAAAAGAAAGACTTGATATTGTAATATCTAATATCATTCTTGGGATACTCCTTATCACACTACTTGTTGCATTTTTAATCAATACAAGAATGGCATTTATTATATGTATAGGAATACCTACATCATTTGTTATTGCAGCTGTTTATATATATTCTTTTGGATATTCAATAAATATGATTTCACTTGTAGGAATTTTGATTGCTTTAGGTATAGTTGTAGATGATGCGATAATTGTGAGTGAAAATATACAACAACACATAGAAAATGGAATGGAGCCAAAAGAAGCAGCAATACAAGGTGCTAAAGAGATGGCAAAACCTGTAACTATAGCATCTTTAACGACACTCTTTTCTTTTATCCCAGTATTACTTATAAGTGGTACTATGGGTGAGGTCATGAAGCTTATACCTATTGCAATATCTGCTTTAGTTATTGCCTCGCTTATTGAATCTTTTATATTTTTGCCTATACATGCTTCTCATACGCTCAACAAAAATACAAAAACTTTATCTTGGAGTAAAGCAAATTTATTATACTCAGATGTTATACATTTTTGTATGAGATACAAAAAAACATTTTTGGTATTGTTTTTTGTCATCGTACCATTTGTGATATTTTATTCTATAAAAGAATCAAAGTTTCAAATGTTTCCTCAATTTGATGCAAGTGATGTAAGAATTGCGATAAAAGCACCAAATAATAAAACTTTAGAAGAAACTTTTGCAATCATTCAATCTATTGAAAAAGATTTATTAACACAAAAAGAACAGTTTTTTATAAAAAGTATTGACTCTACTGCTGGAAGTAGAAGAGATGCCGCTGGGAATAGTGAGAATTTACCTTATGTTGGCTCTATTACAATTGAGCTTCAAAAACTTAAAGCTGATAACTTCGTAGATAAATTTATAACTCCATATTTAAGTTTTTATTATGACCCAGATGATAGACCAAGAGATAAAAAATCTATGCAAATTGCAAAACAAGTTGATAGTTTTTTAGAAAAACAAGGCTATAAAGAAAAATATAACTTAGTAGATTTAAATGTTGTTGAGCGAAAAGTAGGACCAATAAAAACTGATATTGCAGTAGCCCTTACAAGCAATGATAGTCAAAAGATAATTAATTCTATAAATTTACTTGAAGAAGAACTTAAAACCATAAAAGGTGTACATACAATATATAGCTCTATTAGTTTTGGTATTGATGAGATTAAACTCAAAATCAATAGTTATGGTGAGAGTTTGGGTGTAGATGAAGGATATTTAGGAAACTATTTATCTAATCTTTACTTACTTAAGAAAAAAGGGGTAGCTTTTGATAATGCAGGGATGCTTGATATAAAAATCAAAAGCGACCTAAAAGATGATTTTGATAACTTCAAAAATCTATCAGTTACACTCAAAGATAATTCTATTGTAAGACTCAATGAAATTGTTGATTTTCAAATAGTAAAATCTTTTGAAAGAGTTGCAAAGGATAATGGTATAACAAACTATTTTGTATATGCAAATGTTGATCCAAAAGTTATAACTGCTAGTGAAGCACTGAAATTGATAGAATCTAAATTAGAATTTATTGAGAGTCAAGGTGTTCTAATATCACTGAAAGGGGAAGAAGAGAGAAAAGAAACACTTAAAACTGATATGATGATAGCCTCAGCTCTTGCGGTACTGCTTATTATGCTATCACTTTTATATTTGTTCAACTCATTTAGAGATACTTTTATTTTAATGAGTGTAATTCCATTTTCATTTTTGGGTGTATTAATTGGACATCAAGTTCTTGGTTTAAATCTAAGTATGCCTTCACTTATAGGTGGACTTGGACTAGCTGGTGTAGTAATCAATGATGGTATTATAATGATGACATTCTTGCAAAAAGCCAAAGACATACAAGAAGTATTTTCACAAGCAGCAAAAAGATTTAGACCTATTATTTTGACAACTATCACGACAATAGTTGGTATGTTAACATTGATGTTTTTCCCTACAGGGCAAGCTGCTATCTTCCAACCTATAGCAATTGCTTTAGGCTTTGGTCTTGCTTGGGGAACCATTCTAAATTTATTATATCTACCAATTTTATATAGTGTACTAAAAAGATTAGAATATAAAAGAGAGAGTTGATGAAGAATTATTGTGCAGTAACTACTTGATTTCTACCTTTTGATTTGGCTTGATATAAAGCCATATCAGCTCTTTTTATTGTATCATCTATTTTTGTATCATTTTTATTGACAGTAGCTACACCAATACTTGTTGTAACATGTATAATCCCAGAACCTACTTCACAATTATTGCGTTCTATAATAATTCTTAATTTATTTGCTAAAGCAACAGTACCTTTAAAGTCTGTATTTATCATACAAATACAAAATTCTTCACCACCTAATCTTCCAAATATATCACTTTGTCTTAAATTATCTTTTATTTTACTAGTAAATTTTTTCAATATTTCATCACCAGCATCATGACCATAAGTATCATTAACATCTTTAAATTTATCTATATCAAAAAGAATGATTGATAAAGGCATCTTATTTCTTTTTGCAAAATCAAAAGCACTTTGGGACTCTTCATAAAAATAAAGTCTACTACTTATTCCAGTCAAAAAATCTTTACTTACTAACTCTTGTAACTTTGTGTTCATAATAGATAATTCTTCAGTACGGCTAAGAACTTGCTTTTCAAGCTCTTGATTAAAACTATCAACTTCAATATTTCTAATCTTTAATTTTTTGTTAGTAATAAAAAGTTTTATAACCAAACTCATAATAATAACCATACTAATGAATAGTATAATTAAAGTGTATTTATATTTATTCCATACATCGTTAAACCCAAAATATTCTACATTATATGGCTCAATTCTTAAATTTTTGTGAATTGTATGGACTATCATATCATCTAACGGTGGAATCCAAGACTGATAACTATCTTCATATTCTAGCAAGTTTAACATAATTTTTTTTGATAAATCTTTTGATGTATGATTTAATTTTACAAAAAACCACTCTGGATAGAGGTCTGTACTTATAATAAGTGGAAAGTTTTTATGATTTTGTTGATTTATTATATGCAAATCATTTAAATCAATTTCACCTTTATTTGCTAAGCTTTCCAAAACACCTGTTTTTACAATTCCAACATCAGCTTGATTTTCTATTACATCTTTTATAATTTGAAATTGTGATAGTTTAAAACTCAATTTTGTATCTTTATCTAAATCAAAACTATACTTTGTCAATAATTCATATTTTGGTATCAAATATCCACCGCAAGAACTTGAGTGTAATGAAGATACTTTTTTATTTTTGATATCTGAAACCTCTTTGATATTAGAATCTTTTCTGGCAAATATAACACTACCAAAATTTTCAAAAGATTTATTCATATATTTTTTGGATCTTGAAGTTAGTTTCACTAAACCATATTTTGGTTCAAATCTGACAAAATAGGATGGATTCGTAATCAAAAAGTCTATACTACCATCTTGAATAGTTGTTTCAATTTTATCAAAATCAAGAGGAATAATTTTAAATTTGTATCCTGCAATATTTTTGGAAAAATGGCTTATGAGACGACTATATTCTTCATGTACTACCTTATCACTCATAGAAGAAAGTACTCCTATTTTAATAGTTTGAGTATTGATATTAAGTGGATCTACAAAATCTCTAAAATCTAAATCAAAATCCATTAGCCCAACTATAGCGTATATTTTTGCAATAGATTCTATTTTTTTGACATCAATTATTCCAACTCTATCAACACCACTATAAGCTAATTGCTTCAATACTTCACCTTCAAACATAAGATGTTCTAATGTTTTATTTTGTGTGTTGTATTTTTCATATATAAGCTTTGCACTCTCTTCAATATGTGCAAAAGCATACTCCCATCCTTTGAGACTAGCTTTTGTAAATGCAATAGCTCTTTGTGGATTATTTTTAATTTCATTTTGAGATGTAAAAAGCAAATCTCCATAAAAATCAAATCCATATGTTTTTGGATTCAATACATTAAAGGGTAGCCCTTTTTGACTTAAAATATAAGGTTCATTTGATAGATAAGAAGCCATAGAATCTGTTTTGGAGGTAATTAAATCATCAATATTAAAAGAATGTTCTTGAATTTTAACATCTTTTAAAGTTAGATTTTGACTTGCAAGCATAGATAGGATTGAAGTTGATGTCAATTCATCATGTGTTACCATAATCCTTTTGTTTTTTAAATCTTTTGGTTGTTTGATATTTAAATCAGTTGATAATAAAACGGAAGGAGATTCTTGGAAAATTGCAGATAAAAGGGCAATATCTTTACCTTGAAATTTATCTATAATCAAAGATGAGCGTCCAGTACCATATGTAGCTTCTAAAGACAATACTTTATTCAACACATCTGTATTGTTGTGCATTTCTAAGATATCTACATCAAGTCCAACTTCATCATAAAAACCTTTTTCTTTTGCCATATAATAACCAGCAAATTGAAACTGATGCAACCATTGTAACTGTAAAGATACCTTATCAGTGCTAGCATTTGCCATTACAAATAAAATAGTAATTAAGAAAATAACTTTTTTTATGCCTAACCTTAATAGAATTTATTTTTAGATTTGTGGCGATTGTACCTTAAAATAATTTAAATCCTAATTAAAGCATAAAAAACTTTTCAGCTTCTTTTGCTTTTTCTATCCCTAAAAGTGTCAATTCCCCCTCTTTTAGGAGCTTCTCATCTTTTAATTCTTTTAATATTTGTTTTCCTTCTTTCAAGGAATACACTCTACTATTTTCTAGCTTTACCAAAATATCATTGAGAGTTTCATCTTTTTCTTTTTTTAGTATTGCCAAAAGTGTCACTTGTTTGTTAATATCTTCCACACTATTCCTTTGTAATAAATCGCACATAATATAAACATACTTCCTAAAATATAACTAATTATATCAAGTCCCATATAAGATACTGCAATTCCAATAAAAAAAGTTGTTGATACTGTTACTATCATAAACATCATATCATTATATGCCACTACCCTACCTAAATATTTTTGGTCAATGCTTTCTTGCAAAAGTGCATATGTATATGACCATAAAGTAGTTGTTGTCAAACCTATCAAAAACATTCCAATAAGCCCTAAATAAAAATCTTTTTGCAACGAACCCCAAAATATAATAGTAACTCCTTGCATAATCAAAAGATAAAAAAGCCTCTCTTTATTTATCCAATTACTAATAACAAGAGGTCCTATCATAAGTCCTAATGCCCTAGCACTATTGGTAATACCAATAGCAAGAGGTATAGAGATAACATATTTGTAATAATAATCAGCCAAAAGAGTCACTAAAGTATCAAAGACAGTAACACCAACTACACTATGAAGTATCATAAGATGAATGATTTGTGGGTTAGATTTTATATATTTGATACCTGCAAGCATCATAAAATAAAACTTCTCTTTTTCTTTTTCAAAGGTAGCACTAAATTGTGTTCTAATCAAAATCACAAAAGCTACAAAAAACAATAAAGCATCTACGATAAATGCCACATAAATACCGAGAACATGAACAACAACTCCACCAATAGCCATACCCAAAGTAAAAGTCAAAGACCAAATAATAGAGTGTATTTCATTGGCTCTTTGTAGGTTCTTGCCACTTATTAGCTTGGGAAGTAATGACATCAATGCTGCAAAAAAGACACTTGATGCACTCATCCTAATAAATATAAAAAATACTAAATACCAGATATGCTCTAGTGATGTAATAGTCAAAAACATCAAAGTCATACTACATTCAACCAAAAGTAATAATCCCATCAGTTTTTTGGGTTCTAATTTATCTACTAATACACCACTAAATGGAGCTTGAATAATAGTAGGGATAAAGTGCATAGCAACAACCACTGATATCATAAGTGGAGATGCACCAAGTTGAAGTAAAAGTGTATAAATAGCTACATTTGAAAACCATGTTCCAAAATAAGCTATTAACTGAATAGTCGAAAATGTTCTAATTAGAGGAAAATCCCTAAAAAGTTGTAAATAATCTTTCAATTAAATACCTCTAAGCAATACTGCGGTATTTTGCTTGGTTTATGGTTTTTCAAGAATACTAGTAAAACTGTCGCACTAAAAAGATGCTCATCATTTCTAAATATATCTTGGGTTATGGTAAGACTTGCTTTTTTTATCTCTAAAACTTTGGTTTTTATATCCAATACATCACCAAATTTAGCTGATTTGATAAAATCACAATTTATATTTTTGACTACAAAAAATTCATTTTCATTATGTGGACTCAAACCTTTTTGAAAAAACATCTCACTTCTTGCTCTTTCACAAAAGTTTAGATATTTGGAATGATATACGATACCACCACAATCTGTATCTTCATAATAAACCCGTATTTGCACTCTATAAACCCCTATTTATCGATATTTTTATCATCATCATTTTCAAACTTGACCATAAACTTGTCTATTTTAGCTATTTTCTTAAGTCTTGTTTCATCATCTTCTTGGATAAATTTTGTATATATTTTTAATGTAATTGCAACATCTTTATGACCTAGCATTTTTGAAACCCAAGTAATATCTGCACCTTTACTAATAAGTTGAGATGCAAAAGTATGTCTCAAATTATACAATGGTCTATCTTCAACTCCACTTTTCTTTAATATTTTGTCAAAATTCACTCCAACTATATCGTGAGTATAAAATGGTTTTTTTGATTTATTTAAAAAAATATACTCATATTCTCCAGTTAGTTCTTTTTGTCTTAACAATGCTTCCTCAGCAAGTGTGAGCATATCTATTCCTCTATCACTTGAGTCCGTTTTTGTGCTTCCATCTTCTGTTTCTTTTGGCTTTTCAGATCTTATTCTTGTTCTCTCAACATCAATTTTTTTTCTTTTAAAATTTATATCACTCCACTTTAAAGCAACAATCTCCCCTGGTCGCATCCCAGTTGCTAACATAAATTGAATAAAATTCTTCATATAACCATTTGCATTTTCTAGAATTTTGGTAAGCTCTGTTTCCGTAAAAGGAGTGATTTCAGTTGTTGGTCTATTTAATTGAACTTTAGGAGCAGTAACTTTTTCAAGTGGGTTTTTATCTACCAAATCATTGTTTTTCGCTTTTTCAAAAATTGAAAAAAGAATAGATCTAAACTTTTGAACAGTAAGATGCTTATATTTCTGCAAAAGCTTATTCTGCCATCTTTCAATTTCTAATGGTGTAATGCTATGTAGTTCTCGTTTCCCAAAAATTGGTGAGATATGATTATTGAAGTGCATAATATTTCTTTTTAGTGTATGCTTTCTAATGGTTGTTTTTTGTAGTTCAAAATAAACATCTGCGAATTCTTGAACAGTCCAAATTTTCTTTTCTTCCTTATCTTCTACTATTGGCTCCCTACCAAGTCCAATGAATATATCTGGAATAATATTTTTTTTTATAGTTTTTAAATTTTCTTGCGTTGCTTTGAGCTTTGTGGTGCCTCTTTGTCTTTCTCCAGAAGTCGGTAAGTAAAAATCTAAATACCAATGCCCAAATTGTTCTTTAATTGTGAATTTAACATCTCCATATATGTATTGAATTGATTTTGTTTTTTGTTTAGACATTTACTGTTCTCCTATTTAAAAATTTATTTGCAATGGGGTTTAATTGTTTTTCAACCCTCTTTACCTCTATTTTTCTTTCTCTTAACTCTTTTTTCAACTGAATTATTCCCTCTGGGATAAACTCTGTTTTACCATCATTATCAACTCTAAGATGAATACCCTCTTTAAGTGTGCCATCTTTGATCCAGTTATATATAGTTTTTGGATCTTTGTGCAAAAATTTAGCAACTTGATTTTTAGTACGCAAATTGTCAAATTGCAAAGCAAATAGTTCTCTGTACAATTTAAGTTCATTTTTTATTTCAATTAGAGTGTTTTCTAAATTTTCAAACATTTTCAACCTCCTGCTATAAAATCATTGGCATTTCTATATTCATATTTTGAGACCTATCCAAATAAATAGATGACTTATCTGACAAAACCTCTTTTCCCTTAGTATCCCTAGAATAGGACTTATCCGAGTTAATATGACTTATCTTACTTATCTGAGAGTTATCTTCATAGACTATTTCAATTTTAGTTACATTTGATTTATCAATTCCAATTAATTCGTAAAAATCTCTGTTATTTTTTTCTTTGATCTTTGTCGCTTTCCATTGTTTATCTTTTCCACTTTGAATTACTTCATTGTTTTTATCTTTGTTTTGATGTCCTTGATCAATGAGGTATTTCATAATTTGACTGTAAGTTGGTTTTTCATTTTGATTTTTTAAAAATTCAATTATTTGATCTTTTATTGCTTCGTGTTCTTCTGTTTCTTTTGCCCAATCAATATCAACTTTCGTGAGTGTATGCGTATCTGAGCAATAAGTAAATGCAATTTCTTGTAAATCTCCAACCCTTGCCTTAAATGGAACAAAAATAAATGTATTTCTGTAATCATTCCTTTTTAAAATAAAGGCATTACTTGTATCCTCTTCCCAAGCACTTGATCCTGCATATCTTAACTCTTCTAAATCTTTTGTAGGTCTGCTGGTATGGTGTAAAAAAAGGATGGTAGCACCTTGTCTTCTTAGACTTTTTAATATATCCATAGTTTTCGATACATCTTTATTTTTATCTCTATCACCTTTTATGAAATTTTTAATTGAGTCAAAAACTATAAAGGTTCCAGTTAAATCAGTTTTTGTCAATTTATCGACAATACTAAGCATTTGAGATTTTGAGGCTTTTGACTCGTGGAAATATCTAAATTGTCTCCTCCCATATTTATTTTTTAGTAGGTGAATGCCTCTATCTTTTATGGTGGTTATACCGTTGTCCCCATCAAGGTACACAACTCTTTTCCCATTTTTTGCAGCGTGATTAGCAAGTCCGACAGCAGTATGCGATTTACCCGTTGAAGCTTTAGCCGCAAGCATTGTAATTTCGTTCTCAACTATAAATTTATCATATAGATATTCGAATACTGCATTTTGTACAAGTTCTATATCTAAATCAAATTGATCTAAAAAATTATCCAATTCTTCAAAAGACCTTTTTTCCTGTTTGCCAATTTGCACTTCTAACTTTTTTATTTCAATGTCTATAAAATCTATTTCTTCAAACTCTAAATGTCCACTCATTTTTAATTGCTCAAGGTGGTTAATTCGTTGCTTTATTGCCTCTTTTTGTTTTACTTTTTTTTCAATATCTGATATACTTTGCATTATTTACTCCTTATTTGCGTTTGGGGTTTAAAAAAATAGAACTAACTGAGAGTGGCCGCTCTCAGTTGGTTCTATTTTCATTTGTGGTAACTCGTATGGGTCATACCCTAATACTTCTTTGCTTGTTACTTTATATTTTTCACAAGTTTCTTCAAAATCTTTTAGATCTAAATCCCAGTCAAAAAGCATTTCATCATAAAACTTTTTTAGCCCAGTTTTAAGCTCATTTTTTGGAAGTTTTTTTAAATCTTCAATCATCAATTCAAAATCAAGATCTTGCTCAATCCCAATATTGTCACTCAGATATTTCCCTAAAGCACAAGCATCAATGTGGTCTTTATAATTTTTATTAGTTGCAATATTTACAAAAACATTAGCCCATCTTTGTATCAACCATTCGATTGTCTTTTCACTTGAACAGAGCCTTGTAAAAAGAGAATTTTTACCTCTTTTACCCCTATCAAGCATTTTGTGGGATGTTTTTGTCATTATTTCATCAACCACCATTCCTAGATCATCTATTTTTCTAACAAGGTCAAGTTTTGTAACTTGTGTAGAAAATAGTTCTCTCGCCGACTCTCTTGCCCAAAACAATACATCTTCAAAAAGCTTACTATCTGTAAAAACACTAATTGGATTATTTATTTTTGGAGCAAGGAGCTGTTTTGCAATTTCAATAGACTGCATATTTAACCCTCCTTTTACCTTTTATACTTACTTTATTACTAAAATAGAATGTATCATTCTTAAAATAGTAGCAAAAAAATTCTTTACTTGTCAAGAGTTTTTCTTCTTATTATTCTTATTTTTTGACTATATAGAATATTTTATGCTATAATTTATCAATTTTTATTCAAGGGTGAAAAATATGATTGGAGAACAATTAAAAAAATTAAGAAAAGATTTTAATCTAACTCAAGCTGAACTTGGCAAGGTATTGGGTGTTGGTCAAAGAACAATAAGTGCGTGGGAAGTTGGAGAAAATGAGCCTCCTGCTTCTGCACTTGTTACTATATTTAAAACTTGGGGTGTTTCTCCTACCTATTTTCTTCTTGGAAAAACAGATGAATTAGAATACTTATTCGGTCGAGTAAGGATGATTGCAGAGGATGAAAACAAGGGTAAAGAATTAAATGAGTTACTTGAGTCTTTTATTCAAAAATATCATTTTGAACAGTTAAACTCTATTGTGAGAAGTTTTAAAATAGGAGATTTAGCAAAACAAATTTCTGAGGCTTGGAGCGGGAAAGGAGAAAGGATGCTTATTGTTTTATATTATTTTATAGAGCATTTGGAGTCTCAAGAACTTCATCAAAAAATAGACAAAAAATTATTTATTGATATACTTAAAAAATTTAAAATCCCTAAAAAAATCCAAGCAAAACACTTATTTACATTGAGCACACAAGACAAAAAAAATTTAATTGACTGGGCTGAAAATAATCTTGATGATTTAGATGCAGCAACATTGTTCGCTGATATTCCTAAAACTAAGAACTTTATACAAAAAGAGGTTAATTTTTTAAATCGTCATTTACTTTGATATTGTTCTTTATAAAATATAAAAAACCCTCATATGTAATTTTATCACTTGGAAGTGCATCAGAATTGATAAGTTTCCAAGCTGATTTTTTTGATACTCCTTTATTCAAAAGTTCTATAATTTTAGTTTTGTAATTATCCATCTTGCTTTTTCTTTTTAATTTTTCTGACATTTTTCATACTCCATATTTTTCTCTTACCTATATTCATAATCTATAATTTTTAACGAATTGAATTACTATTCAAGTATTAGCTAAATACTAAAACAATATTAAATGATTAGTACCTAAACACTACAAATTGCTAATAATTCACTAATCAAAAAGTAAATTAGCACTTTTGATTTAGTGTTTTAATAATAATCTATAACTATTAAAACACTTAAAGATTACTATTTAAAAAGTAATTTACTACTACTTTAAAATTAAATTTTGACTGCAATGAAGTGTTCCGAAAACTTTTTCTTTTCCCTTGTAATATTCTATACTGTGGGGTTTTCCAAGATAAAAGCCTTGAAAATAATCTGCTCCTATGTTCCTTGCAACATCTAAAAGCATCTTATTTTCGATATGTTCTACGACCGTTTTTTTACCAAGAGATTTGGCAAAAGAATTAAGATGACTCAATCCATCTATCAACTCGTCTTTTCCATTTTGGATATGTGTCATAAAAAATCCATCAAATTTAATTACACCAATAAAATCATAGTTCACAATTAAATCTCTTACCGATTTTTCTGAGCAAAAATCATCAAAGGCTATAAAGAAACCATTGTCTTTTAGCCTAATAAGTAGTTCTGCAATATTGCTGGTTATGAGAACATCCTCCGTAACCTCTATCATTACTCTGTTTGCCAGTTCTTTTTTAGAGAAAAGTTGCAAGAGCATATCCACTATATCTGCATTGATTTCTGTATGAGAGATGTTTAGAGATAGTTTCCTGTTTGGAAAATAGTTCATAGCCGTTAAGTTGTAAGCATATTCTATTAGCATCTTTGTATAATTTACAGCGATTTGTGGATTTACTGCCATAAGCCCAGCATTTTTATCTTTTACTCTTCCAAGTATTTCAAAAAACGACAACTCTCCATCTCTTGAAATAATTGGCTGCAATACATAACTTATATCAAAAAATTTATCATTAAAATTGATTGTTTTTACCATTGTCATCTTCTACCTCCTAAAGTAGCTAAATATAAAAGCATCGTTAAAAGCCACTCTAAGACTTTCCAGATTAAAACTATTCCCTTAAAAACCAAGCTGATTGTAAAATCGATTATCTTCATAATTTGCTCCTAGTAATATTTTTTTCAAACATCTCTCCTCTATCATTAAAGAACCAATCAATATTTACGCCATAAGATTGAATTAAATGCCTTAAAAACTGATAATTGATACTGTAAGTACCACTTTCAATATAAGATAGAGTTCTTTGCTTAATGCCTATTTTCTCTGCAAATTTTTCTTGAGATAATCCAAGAGCTTCTCTAATAAGTTTTACTTTTTCGTGTGCTTGCATTTGTTTCTCCTTTTAGAACTTTTCTATCTATATTCATAATTGGAGAGATTTTAAAAAGGGGTATTAAATTGCTTCGTTTTTGAGAGAAAGGGAGCATAAGCCCCCTAAAAATTAGTGTTTTTGAGTTTCATCGATGTTGATGAAATCATCTCTTGTAAGCATTGCTTCGGTTAAAATGCCCCATTTTGTTTTACAATACTGGTCTTCGATACTACCGTCACTCATTTTACGACCGCTCATTTGCCCGTCAAGCTCTTTACATTTCTCCCTTAATACCTCAATTCTAAACTCCTTATTTTGAGTGCATATCTCGTATGCAGCGTTAAAATGTTTCTCTTTTTTTACTTGCCAATACTCTTTAGCAAATAGCTCTTTGCAAGTTTGAACCGTATCATTTGCCTTAACACCATCACCATAAGCAGCTACACTCATTGTTCCAGCTGTAAGAACTGGTAAAACTATTCCTTTAAAAATATTCATCTCTTTGTCTCCTTAAATTTGTACTTTGTGATATTTTGAAAAATCATATAAAGTGTCGTTGATCATTCTCAAGCACTCAACTATTTGTCCGCAAAACTCTTCTGGCTTTATCTCTTGTTTGCTTGATAAACAAGCATCTTGATACTCTTGTGTGTATCTCTCTAGTTGGCTTGAAGCAGTTAAAAACTGGTTTACGATAGCCTCATCTTCGATGAACATTTGCCCATCATCTACAAAATCATTAACTTTTGCTGTCAATGTATCCTCCTTTAAAATTGGTTTCATCTATATTCATAATTTGTTAGATTTTTTCTAGGAGTATTAAATTGCTTCGTTTTTTGATGCTAAAAGTTGATTTTTGGTAAAATATGAGAAGATTTAAAGGGAGTATTAAATTGCTTCGTTTTGGAGATATAAATGCCATTTTTATTGCTATTGATTGCACTATTTATTTTTACTCTGGTTCGTGGTGAGCATAATGTAGCATTTGTTATTTTGATTATGATTGTAGCTGCTTTACTTGCAACATACTGGAAGCCATTTAGAGACTCCATTAAAGAGTATTTTTAATATAGGAGATGCTTTTATGATACTTGAAATTATAGGAATAAGTTTAATTATAATTGGTGGGCTTCTTAGCCTTGCGAAATATCGATATGAGAATGGATATTCAAAATATAGTCCTTGGTATCAAGGGAAATATAATCAATAAATAGGATTGTAAATGAATGAAATAGAAAAATTTAAACATAAAGAGTTAATAGATCCACAAGCTCAGATGGTTGTTAGTTTTTTAGAACAAATGGGTCTTCCGTATGAAAATATTATTGCTGATCAATCACAAAGACAAATAATAGGTCAAAATTTATTTAGTATGATTAATTCTTTAGAACTTGAAAATAAAAAAGATGCTAGATATTTATCAAAGTTTGTAGTTGGTGCAGGATTTGGTTTATTTGATTATTCCCTTAATGCTATATGGAATGAAGTAACATTAAATTTAAGAAAAAAAGCCATTACATATGGGCTTGATATTTTTTATGATGCAGCTGTAGGTGGCAAAGCTAGAGAATTGTATAAATCTGAACAAGACTTATCTTCATTAAAAGAAGCTGTATTGCTTGATACTTGTAGAAAACTAGAGTTAATTTCTGATACGACTTATAAAAAATTAAAGCATATGCTTGATATGAGAAACGATATTGGAATTTCACATCCAACAAACTATTCTATCAATGCCTTTGAATTATTGGGTTGGCTACAAAATGCTATAACCGATGTATTAAATGATAAGCCTACTGAATCAGCATTGCAGGTTCAAGCTTTCATTCAGAATTTAAAAACACAAACCACCTTAATTGATGCGAGTACAAAGCAAACAATAGAAAGTAAAATTATTGAACTGGCAACACATCACTTATCTCATATTATGAGAACAATTTTTGGTATTTTTGTAACAGAAGATACTGATCCCGTTGTAAGAAAAAATATTTCATTAATAGCTCCAGCAATTTGGGAAAATTGCAACAATGAAGTTAAATATAAATTAGGGATGCTTTTAGAAGGATACAATACTAATCTTTATCAAAATAAATATAAACTTGGTGAGGAATTTTTTAAGATTGTAAACGGGAACTCATTTAGAACTGAAAATGAAAGAACAATTATTCTTGATAATTTACTAACAGAGCTTTTAGAAAAACATAACGGTTGGGATAATTACCAAAATGAAGCGATTGTTGTTGATTCTATCTCATCATATATTCAAGAGCACAGTGATATATTGCCAAACAATGTCAATAAATTAGTAAAAGTTATTTTTATGTGTAGAATTGGAAAAGGAGTAGAATATTGTCAAGGTGTTTCACCAAAAGGGAAACTTTATTATGACAATATCTTAAATATGCTAGGAGATACTCATATCCCACATTTAATAGCTTCGCTAACACACTATGAAATACAAAGAAAACTTGAAAAAAATATTTGTAGAAAACACGCAAAAGATATCCTAGTAAATATTAAAAGCACTATCATAAATGAAAGATTAATTGAATGTTTAGATTACTTGATTGCTAAAATTGATACAAACGGGAAATGTGTTTTTGAAACAGAATTCAAAAAACTGTCTTCTTCTTATATACAGTGGGATAAAAATTAAACCAACGCTATTATAAAAAGATTTCTTCTCCTATATTAAAAGGAGAAGAAAATCTTTAGAAGTTTTTCCACTTCTTATCAAACTCTTTTTCAAATTCTTCAAAAGAGCGGTCAAAATCATCTTTGTGGGCTTTTTCCTCCTTATTAACTGGCTCCTGAGCCACTATTTTAGTATCAACTTTTGCAACTGTATTATTATTTGTCTCTTGTACAAATTTAGATGGATCATTAGGAGAAAAAATACCATCCTTTGTACTTTCTTGATAATCTTTTATAGTTTCTTGAAATTTTTGATGCTTTGTACTAAAGATATTATCAAATTTAGCTGTTGCTTCCTTATCTGAACTTATGATATATATGATGATAGGAATAGCAATAGCTCCTGCAATTATTGCTCCGATTACTTTTAGCATTTTGCACCTCCATTAAAACGCATAATGTAGTTTTAAAAAAACTGATTTTTCAGTTTCACCTTGGATTTTGTCTGCTCCAACTCCGACCGTTACAAATGGAACTCCTCCAGAACTGTCTCCACCTCCAAATTTCAGTATATCACTAAATAAAGATTGTCCGCTCCATACATTAAATTCGATTGTAGCTCCTAAATTATGAGCATCTGCAAGATAGCCCTCAATTTTTCCAGCACCTAAATAAGGCAAGTTTCCAGTTGCAATACCGTTTATTGTTGGTTTTGTTTCTTTATTTGTTGTTGTGCTGCTTGTTGTTATGGTATTGCATCCAAGAGCTGTACACTCATCATAAGAGCTTGTTTTTGTTTCATTCATTTTTGAATGGATTACTCCAGCTCCTACTCCCCAATAAACATCATTGATTTTATTTGCTGCATAAATGGCACCTTTATATAAATCTTTGTCGGCTATGTTTTTATAACTCCAGCTTGAACTTATATTGTTTTTATGATCCATTGCAAGACCAAACTCATAACTTCCTTGAGAACCGATTGAGGTATATATATCAGTTGTATAACCCTCTGCCATTGCTCCAGTTGCTAATAAACTTGCAACTGCTCCTGATAAAACTAACTTTTTGAACATTGTGAACTCCTTATATTTTATTTTTGTTCACTTATATTCATAATTGGAGAGATTTTTTCAACTATCCCATATTTCTTAACCAAGTCACTTATTTTTTCCCACTCTCCATTTATGCTCATACTAATCAACTCCCTTAGTGCAAATTCTCCAGAATATTTAATAGGTATTCTAAAAAATCGCCTATCTTCAATAATCCAATTATTTAAAAGCTTAGGAAGATTATTTGCATTAAGTGCATCTTCTATCATCTCTGCATTACTTAGTTTTGTCATAGCGTTTTGTACTTGAGAGTAACTTTCACTGTCTGTAACTTTCAACATCTCTGCGTATGATGCTTGATAAGATGAGTTACCAGATACAACTTTTGAGAACTGCTCTTGTATTTGATTAAAGTTTTGCTCCGCCTCTTTTGAGTTATCTGTCCAAGAGTATTTTTTACCATCTTGATCAACTCCAGAATATACAACTCCACCAGATGCACCAACTTTTCCATCCATAATACTTGCTGATAGATTACCACCGCCTTGCATTGTTATTCTTTTAAGATTGTTAAAGTCCTCTCCATAGCCTTGCATATGTTCAAAGGCTTTACTCATTGCAATACCTTTAGCCTCTGTGATGTTATGAGTGTCTTGAGTAGATAAACCTTGACTTTGTGCTTGAGTAAGTGTTTTATCGCTTCCTAGTACGCTTGTAGAACTACTTGAGATTGCATTTGATAACTCAATTAATGCTGTACTTGTGTTTTTATGAGCTGCACTTAAAGCCATTTGACTTTGAGCATTTCTAATTAAGCCATTAACAACTACTACATTAAGAGAGCCACTATTCTTTATATATTCGCTATTGTTAAAAGAATTTTCACTCCTTATGGAAAGATTTGAACCCAACATATCTTTAATAGCCTTTTCTGATTCAGCTGCTACTATTCCACCAAAATCACTATTAAAACTTCCTGCCACACTTGAAAAATCTGTTGCTATCGCTCCAGTTACCAATATACCTGCAACTGTTCCAGATGAAATTAACTTTTTGAACATTGTGAACTCCTACTAATAAATTTATGTTTCATCTATATTCATAATTTGTTAGATTTTTTCTAGGAGTATTAAATTGCTTCGTTTTTTGATGCTAAAAGTTGATTTTTGGTAAAATTAACCATATAAAAAAAGGCTAAGTATTATGTTGAAGAAAATTGTTATTTTGTTTTTTCCAATTATTCTCTTTTCTGAGTCTCTTCGATACAAAAATGGGGATATTATATTTGCAGTAAAACAGCATATGATTAAATCTGGTGTTGATACATTTTTGCAATGTTATATGAGCGGTAACTGGGGCAAATGTTCCAGTAATATAGTTTCCTATGATGACACTGTTTTTATATATCCTAAAGGCTTATTTGAGAATAGATTTAATATTGACAGTATTTCTAGTTATGCTTTTTTACAGTCAGTAAATAATCCATTAAAAATAAACTCACAATATGTAGTCAATACTTCTGGTTTTTGGTTTGATAAAATGCAATTTTATGAAAATGGAAAATTAATTCCGATAGATAGACATTTTGATATGCTTGTTAATTACAAAGAACTCAATAGTAATATTAAACTTGCTCGTTTTACAAAAATTGGCAATAAGGGAGTGGATTTTGTCATAGACATTTATTTTGGAGATAAAAAAATATCAAATCTTATTAATAATCAAACAAATGAATTGTATGGTTCAAAGTCTCAGATGATAATTGATACAAAAGCTGTTACGGCAAATGATATTTATGTTATGAGAATTGTTGGTTATGTCCCTAGCGGTAAAAAATAGAGAGCCTAAGCTCTCTATTTAAAATCTTCTAAAAGTCTCTTCCTGCTCTAAATATTCGTTAGCTTTTTGCTTCATTTTATTAGACTCTATAAGTTTTGACATTCCAAAGTTTATAGCTTTTATAGCTGTATTAAACTCATTTTTATCAAGTTTCGACGCTTTAACTTTGTAGTTCCACCAAGAACTTGCTCTACCATTTATTTTATTGATAAATTTAGTATCGATAGAATATCCAAGCACTGGAATATTATCCACAATACAAATATCATCAACATTTCCCCAATTTGAAACGATACTATCTAAACGGTTATTTATTAGGGCATTGGCATCAGCAATGGTTGCTATTTCATTTTTATACAGCTTACTTATAAATGTGTATTTCCCCTCAATAACCCCATTATTTGCTTTGCAATACTCTAAAAATCTATTTTTCCAGAAAATCTTTGCATCGTTGTATTTTTTACCCTCTTTATCTAAAATTGCACTCCAAGTAGCTTCTGCAACATACAAGCCATCTTTTTCACTGAAGCCACTTTTTTGAAAAAATTTATCAGGACTCATATCTTGCATATCGCCAACAGATAACCTTGAGGCACTTTGAACACATCCAGAAAAAGAGAGCATCAATATAAATGCAAAAACAAATAAAATAGTTTTTCTCATCTTTTACTCCTAATATTTAAAATCTTCTTTTTTTGATTTCTCAATTTTTATATTTTCTTGTTTTTGTAAGTGATTATTAATCTCTTCATTAATACCATTTTGAATGTAATCATCAGTTAAAAATACAAAAGTATTTCCCCATCTTCCCCATCCAAAATACGGATTTTGTTCAATCATACAAGCTTTAAAAAGCATAAAACTAGGTTGTCTAATGTCTAAACTAAATATTTCGTGCGTTAAATATTTAGAGTCAAACCCTAAATCCTCAAACGGAACAAAAAAACCATCATTGGCTTTACAATAAGATATAGTTTCTTTTTCTACATCTTCAAATATTGTTTTTACTGTATTAGCATTGTCAATTTTTTGCTTAATGTTATGATGATGTATAACATAGGCATCTCCCTCGATTTTTCCCCAAGTAGGACAAAGAGTATCACTATCTTTCAATAGCTTTCCATTGTTCCCTTTAATATCTTTGCATCCATAAGTAAAAATACCTTTAGACTCTATATCTCTTGCAAGAGGTAAGCTATCTATGAACTCCAAAGGAGTCATAGCTTTATATTTTGTAACTTCACCTTTTGGAACTTCTACTTGTTTCATAATTGAACATCCAGAAAACAATAACCCTAAAACCATAAATAATATAAATTTCAATTTCATATCTATCTCCTTTGAGTTTATTTACATTTATTCATAAATTATTTGGCTATATTTAGCAAGTTTTTTAACACATCTGTTGAAATCGATGATTTAGAAACTCTATCCATTTTTGCAGAGGCATTTTCGCTTTCTGTAATCTTTGTAGCCAGTTGTTTTGTTAATCTTGCTAAATCTGATTTATTTTCTCTTTCAAATTGATTTACTGCTTTTCTAACACTCTCGGTAAATCTTTCATTTCTTGCCTCTCTCATAGCTCTATTGAAACTTTCATTAACACTATCAGATGATTTAATTTGAAAAGAGATTTTTTGATTTAAAATCATTCCATCTTGCTTTGAATAGATAACATCATTAAAGCCAGTATTAACTATTGGGAGCTTTTGAAGATCATCTTTATTTGGTCTCCAAAAGTCTTTAGGATTTGTCAAATACTGCTCTAAAAAATCATCTTTACCAGTAGTTTTTTGATATAAGTATTCTCTAACTCTATATTCAATCTCTTCAAATGAGTAGTTATTTTGATTGTTTTGTGAAATACCTATGCTCGCAAAAGCTTCAAGATAGAGTTTCATTAGCTTTTTAAAATAGTCATCAAATTTATTGTGTTGATTTTGCAAAGATAAATTCAATCCATCAGCATTTATTTTTTTATCGATAACGACAATAGATTGTTTTCGTGTTTCAGCGTTAAATACAAGATCCCCATAAAAATGCAAAATCTCATTATTATCAAAGGCGATTATTGGCATATTCTTATAAGCCATCATAAAAGAGTTTTCAGATGGTTTATATTGGGTGTACATATTTCCATCAAATAGCGTAAAATCTGATTTCATACCTTGCAACAAACTAAAGTATAATTCTCCTCTAGTATTACCTCCAAAGTGTATAGAATAAATTTTATCAAGGATCATAGCTTTAGTGATTGTATTAGGATCCTCTCCTTTTGATGCTGTTCCAATAGAAGCACTAGAATTAATTGGTAAACCATATCTATTATAAAAATCTATCAACAATTTATTATATTTATCTTTGTATGTATTTATCACACAAAAGGCAAATTGTGCTTCATTTGAAGAAACTAAACTGAATGGCTTACCACAACTATGAAAATTAATGTGTTGTTGATAATCTATTGCACCCGTTTCTCTCTTCCAAAAATCCCTGCTACTTTCGCTACCCCATCTATTATTATAAGCCTGCTTTTCCATTTCTCTTTTTTTTTCAACTTCATCTTGTTCAAAATATCTATCTAATACTTGAATCATTTGTTGAGAATTTTTAGGCTTCCAGTTAAAATATCTTTGCCATTCAACTGGAAAATCTCCTAAACTTGGAACCAATGCACTTGTAAAATGTTTTGCATTTTCCATATTGTGATTAATAAATGTTTGTACTAAAAAATCAACTTCTTGCATCATCATTGTTGCTTGTATATCAACAGTTCTTTCCAAGCTCTTAGATTTTGAGTCGCTTAAGCTAGTTTCTTTTGATATAGAACTCTCTATATCTTTTGATTTTGAGCTTTCAGTACCATAGTTAATATCTTTTCCTTTTTCTTTTGTAGCTGTTTTAGAATTTTCATCAGTAAAACTTTGGTCTTGGCTCTCCTGAACACTTTTATCGATGGTTTGATGTTTTTGATTATCAATCCCTACACTTGCTGCATATAAGTTGCAAGATATAAATATACTTGCAACAAATAAGATACTTTTTTTCATCTCTTTCTCCTTATCTTAATAAAATATTTGTATCTAATGTAAAATCATTTACATCTGCTGGAACTGTGTACACAAACTTAACTTTTGTAATATCTGGGGCTAAAGATTTTACATAAGCTTCGTGGTTCTCCAATCTTGCAAATTCACTAGGAAGCAACAAATCTTTAGTTTTTTTCTGCTTGTTACCTGTGATACCCTCATTAAAATCTGTTGTTCTCATAGGAGTGCTTTCGCTGTATTCCCAAACATCTTGAGTGCTAAACCTTTTTGAGAAGTATTCCCCATCGTTATGTTTTAAAACAAAAATGGTGTTTGTATTGTTAATCATTGTCTTAGCAATATTTTCACCGTAAATATCTACATACTGTGCGTAATCTTGAGCACCGTGTATGATTGCTCCAAGATTTTTTCTTGCTCTAACTAAAAGTGCTTGAATTTTTTCCATTTTCCCCATTGCAGGAAACTCATCTAAAAACATAAATACTGGCGATTTTTCTTGTTTGGAATTTGATAAAATTTCAGTAGCCATAATCTCAATAATAACCCTATAAATAGGTAACACCATTTCTTGAATATCTTGATCTACTAAAAGATAGACTGTGTTTTGCTGCTCTTTATCTTTTAACCACTCTCTAAAACTAAAGTTTTCTGTTGGCTCTTCAACTTTAATATCATCATAATTTTCTGAGTCGTTAAGCATCATCATTTTTTTGCTTTTAGCTTTTAATTTAGTATCTACTCTTTTTAGATGCTCAATACTTCTTACGGCCGTTTTAGAGATAATAGTTGATAGTAAATCTGCTGTTAGTTTTTGCTTTTCATTTGTAAAAAAGCTAAGAGTTCTTCTTACATCTGGATCTAACTCTTTTATCTCTTTGATAAGCTCAAAATCTGTAATATATTCCCAGAAATTTTTATTTGTAGAGTCATTTTGTTTTGCAAGGAATGTTAAAACCGCTTCAACCACAACTCTTGCACCATCATCAAAAAATCTATTTTGCCCTGCATTTGGATCTTCTGGAACTAAAGATTTTGCAATATTTGCTGGGTCAAATTGAGTTTTAATATCTGAAAAAATATTCCACTTTACGCTATCTTTTACAAACGGACAAAAAACAATATCTCCCTTTTTATAAAACTTTTTATAGTAAGAACCATCAATATCAACAACAACTCTTTTATATCCATTAACATTGGTAAAATATTGCATCATTACATTAGACTTACCAACACCAGTTCCACCAAAAAAACCTACCATCTGAAATGATACTCCAAGCGGAAGTTTCATTACTTTTCTTTTGCCATCTTCTTGATCTATAATGTCAAAAATCATATCTTTATCACGCATAGGTATAACAGCGGCATCAGCAGCTCTTTTCTGTTCTTTATTAAACTCATCAGCACTTATTATTCTTGCTCCTCTCACATACTCATCCTCCAGCATTTTATTATTTTGCCTTTCCGCTTCCTGTGCATAAACATTAGAAAGTTTTTTGCCATATAAAAATGATAAAACTACCCCTAATGCAACCAAGCCATAAAACGATAAATAGTTAAACTCAAACTCATCAGAAAACATAAAATTTAGATACTCAATAAGTCCTGCCACAATAAATAAAAGTACAAAAGGTACAAGGGCTAGAAGTTTTTCAAGCATCCAGTCTTTAGCTCTCATTTGAAATTCATTTTGTACCCTTTCACCACCCCTATATCTATATTTATTGTTAATCATAAAATCTCTATTCGATGGCGTTTTCATTGCTCACTCCTCTATCATTTTTTAGTTGTTTAAAAAGTCCAGCTTCAATACAAGCAAGGTATAAAAGTTCTTGCTTACTTTTTCCAGTCAATTTTGAGTTATCATTTAGAGTATTAAACTCCCCCTCTGATACCGCAAAAGAAATCTTTTTATTTCTCTCTGTCGGTGTACTTTTTGCTTCTTTTAAAAGCTTGTCAATTAGTGCCATTTGTTTACTCCTTTGGAATTAATTTGTTTTCATATATATTCATAATCATTGAAGTTTTACAAACTTCTCATAGAAATCTGGAGCTTCACTTTTTATTGCCCTTACAAGTTCCACACTTTGAGCACCACGGATTAAATCTCCTACTCTTTTTAATTCTCCTTGTAACTTATTATCTGGTTTGCTTTCACTATCACTTAAAGCAACTTTTTGAGGCTTATCAGATGAATTATTTTGAAGAGTTTTAAGTATGGTTGAGTTTTGTTTGTGAACATCACTAAAAATACTCAAAAGCTTTGTGTGCATTTGCTCAAGCTTTTTAAACTTTTCTCCCTCAAAACCTGCATCAGTATTTTTCAAAACAAAGCGTATCGCTTCACTCTTTGTTAAATGTTTTTGAGAGCATATTTGATTTAAAATCATTTCACTCTCTGGGTCTAATCTAAATGTTGTTGGCTCTGCCATATATTCTCCTTTTGGTAATTTTTATCTTTCATCTATATTCATAAAATCATAGTATTACGCACGGAATACGCTCTATTACTAAGCTTTTAAGGTCTTAGTAATACACTCAAAAAAATAGAAATGCCCAATATAAAGGGGGTTTGACTTTTTTTACACATCACAACCACAACAGTGGCGTGAGGTGTGTGGAGCGTAGAGAAGTAGCGAACGGAACATAGTGACGAGAGATGCTGAACGAAGCGGAACATCAGTGGAATGAGGAAAAAGAGAAAAATGGAAAAAACTAAGGCTAAATTTGAAGCTAAATTTTGCTGAGAGGGTTATCAAGGGGAGAAGTCGCCACTATTGAGTTTTTTTGCAAAAAAGAGGATAACTGGAGCGGGAACTCCAGTCATTTTTTATTAATATTCTACTTCCATATCCTCTTGCTGTTCTTGTTGCTCCTCTTGAATTTGTTGTTCTTGTTCCTCTTGCTCCTTATGTTGTTCTTGAGAATTTTCAAGGGATTGTTCTTGAGTTGAATTTTCATACTCTTTGATAAAACTATCCATACTGGATAAAAATTTATCTTCTTCTTGAGTCGGCTCTTTTTGGTCTTGTGTTTGATTGTCCAGTTGTTGCTCTTGAGTAGATTGAACATCATTTTTTTCTCCCTTAATACCCTCTGTCATATCTTGCTGTGGAGCTAAATTTTTGTTAGCATTTTGTTCTTGCTGAACGGCTTTTAATTCCTTAATAGCCTCCATATCTTTTTTTAACTCTTTGAACTCTTTTTTTTGTTCACCAGTAAGATTTTTATAGTTTTTCTTAATATAACCTTTTAAACTATTGAGGTCATTTTTGGGAACACTACCTCCTACTTTTGCTTGAATAGATGAAGCAAGATTTGAAAGTTTTGCCGTGGTTTTTGCAGTAAAACTTTTGATGTTTTCTTTTGCAAAACCTTTAAGGTCTTTTTGGTCTTGTACACTTTTTCTTGTAGGTGTGGTTCTGCTTGAGTTTACTCTCTTAACCGCTTCTTTTTGTGAAGTTGTTAAATCAACTTTTTTCTCATTTTTTAAAGCTTGTCTATGCTCTTTTCTATTTACTTTTTGAATTGATTTTCTTGTAGATAAAACCTTTTGGCGTGAAGTTTGTATCTTTTTCATATCTGCAATTTGAGCTTTTAAAGCTTTAGCTTTTTGTGGATCCTTTTCTGTTTTTACCTGCTCTGTTCTTTTGCTTATTGCCGTTTGCAATCTCTCATCAGAATTTTTAACATTAAATATAGAGTCATACGCTTTTGGATACTTTTTTTTAAAAGCGTCTTTTTGTTTTTGTACATCTTTTTCCAAAAGATTTTTTAACTCTTTTAAATGCTCTGATTTAGTTTCTCCAAAAGATATAGCTTGAGCTTCTCCCTTGATTTTTTCAGATTGAAAATTTTTGTCTAACCAATCCTTGCCAACCCCTTTATTGATTAATTGTTTTTTACCAATTTCATCTTTTTGGTTTTCAACAATATATGCAAACTTATGTCCAGTAAGAGCCTCTTCATTTGATATTAAACCTAACTTCTCTTGCTCATTTGTAGCTTCTCTGATTTTATCTGCAAAGGCTTTAGCCATCTCTTTTTGATTGTCTTTTCTATCCAATTTACTATCTTGATTTTGAGTTCCAAGCTTATAACCATCCATTTCAAAAGTTACTTCTTTTTTTGGAAGTTTCTCAAAATATTCAGATAGCTCTTTTGAGTTACTTTTGTCTTGATTTGTCATTACAGTTTTAAAATCATTTTCAAGTATCGGACGGCTACCTTTTTGAGTTTTATCGATAATATCAGATAGTTTATCTTGCTCATTAAGATTATATTTTATCTCTTGTAGTGTTTTTATCTCATCTTTTGCTTTTTGATTTTGAAGTTCACTTTTTAACTGCTCTTTTGCATTGTCAATCTCTTTATCAAGTGGATTTTCAAGCTCTTTTAGTTGCTTGTATTTTTCATCGATGTTTTTTTGAATATCATCTTTTGTTTGTTCATTAGACTCAGCTTTTTTATCATCGTAAGCTTTATCTATTTCTCCCTTAATACCCTCAATTTTTTCTTTATGATCTTGTATATTTTTTTCAAGTCTTTCACCAAGTTCTGGATTTTGCTCTTTTAGTTGTTCTATTAAATCGGTATAGAGATTTTTTGTTTCAACAAGTTTTACATTTGCAATATCTCCAAGAGCTGCTCTAAAATCGCTTACCTTTTGAGAGTTTTGTTCAATGTAATTATTGTAACTTTCAAAACTTCTCTCTGGAAGTTCTCCTCCGATTTCACCTTGAATTTTTTCGACAATTTGGGCTTTACTGTCAAGGATTTTATCCTTATAAGCCTCCATATTGTTGTTAATCCAATCTTGATGTTCTCCATAGGTATTGAGGGAAGGAGTTTCGACTCCAAGAGTTTGACTCATCTTTGTAACTTGATCAACTTGCCCCTTAGAAGCTTCACCATTTAGTTTTAGCTCATTAGCTTTATCTTCTTGTTCTTTTAGTTGCTGCTCGTAAGTTGTCGCATTAAATTTTTGAGACTCTTTGATGATTTTTTCTTTTAATCCATTTTTACTTTCTAAGTTATCATCGTTTAAACTTGGATCTTGTTTTAGGTCAGTAAAAATCGTTACATCTTCTTTGGCTCTTGTAACTGCAACATAAAAACTATTTGCCGTTGATGGAGAGTTACTAGGCATATATCCAATTACATTATCTTTGGTCATACCTTGAGACTTATACTCCGTAACTGCATAACCACTATCTAAATATGGATATTGAGAAGCGTTAAACTGTATATCTTTGCCACCGTCAATTTTTACAGATAAGTTTCCATCTTTGTCGATTGACTGCAATGTTCCAGTTTGTCCATTTTTTACATCCAAAATATTGTCATTTTTTCCAAAAACTATCTTTTCGCCTTGGGAAAACTGTTTTTCTATGTTGTTAAAAGATTGAATATTATTGCCATCTTTTAAGAGGTCTATTTTAACCTCTCTATCATTACCTGCATCAATCGTGATAGTATTGGCTTTATGATCAACTTTCTTGATTTTGCCCTCACTGCCTTGTTTTAACCCTGATATGTTTTCTTGAACATATACACTTTGCCCCTCTTTATAGTTTTCTGATTGTCTTTTTTGAATACCCATAAGAGCCGTGGACTCTTTTACATTTAAAGTGATACTCTCTTTACTTATATGCCCTTTTTCTTGCAACTCTGATTTAATAGCTTCATTAATTGATTTTCTATCTGCATTAAGTCCAGTTACAATCAAAGTATCTTTATTATTGTTGATTTGTTGATCAATATATTTATCTCTAATAGCTTCAATGATAGATGTTTTTTCACTAATTTCAACTATTTTTCCAGCATTATCAAGTTTTTCAAAAGCATCTTTAAATTTTTGCTCGTGAAAATCCTTATTAACATCTCTTAGCAATTCTGTTTTTGCACGGATTACTTGATCCATTTGTTCAGTTTTCATACCCTCATTTTTGAGCATATGAAATGGATCTCCTGCACTTATTGCTTTTTGTTGTCCACTATCGCCGATATATACCGTTTTTGTTTCTACTCCTAACGCTTTTGCTTTCTCTTGAAACTTTGCTATGCTCTCTGCATCTTTAGTTCCAACAGTTGAAGCTTCATCAACTGTTAAAATAATCTGAGAACCCTCTTTGATATATTTCTCTGGGCTATAATCTTCCCTGCTGAAACTTTCTTGATGTCCTGCGGCATTAATCTTAGCTTTGCTTTCAGATGTACCAAGTTCACCGTTTTTTTCTTTGAAAACAGTTTGATTTGTATATTGTTGCTCACCTTTTAAAATAGATTTATCATATTTTGATAGAGTTATGCCCTTTGTGATTTCACCAGTTTCTTTATCTACCCGATATGTTGTATAAACCCTATCTCCTCCAACTTTTTTATCAAAAAATCTAAAAGTTTTATATCTTTCAGTGTCCTTGACTGAGCCTAGCTCTTTTGGCTTATTATTTAGATTGAGAATATCTTTAACAAGTCCTCTTATTTTTTTCTCAGTTGCATCGATTGCATCATTTAACATTTTATCTGGGTCAAAATCATTTTTTTCAACTCCAAGCATTTTATTTGTCATCTGATCTAGTTGTTGCATCAATAACTGGTCATAATCAACCAATCCATCTGAAACACCATTTAAACCAAGCTTTGTAGCCAGTTCTTGGTTCATTCTGTTAAAATCCTCAATGGATTTAACTGCCTTACCGACTCCACCAAGCTCTTTTTTGATGATGCTTACAAGTCCACCCTCTTTTTTTTGTTGTTTTTCTATATCTTTGAGGTATTTTTCAATCTCTTTTCGATTGCTTTCGGTTGTAGATTTTTTTAGTTCATCTATATTAATACCAGATTTCTCAAGCTCACTTATAACTCTTTGATTATTTTTAGTAATCTTTGAGTATTCCTCCTTGCTTACAACTTTTTTACCAAGAATTTTTTCTTTGTTGGACTCGCTATTTTCTCTATTTACAAACCTAGCTAATGTTTCGGCTTTTAATCCCTCTTTTTCTATCTCCTCAACTGCTTTACCAGTAAAAGCCAAACCTTGAAGATGTACATTATCCGCTTTGAGATTATCAACTGCTTTTAACATAGTAGTTTTACCAGTTCCTGCATACCCTTGAATACCAATTACACTATCTTTTGATGATAGGATAAAACTTGCAGATTTTGCTTGTCCATCTGTTAATGGATGTCCGCCATTTTTAACTGTTTGTTCAGAGTATTCTTGCACTTTTTTATCAGCTTCATCTTTTGAGATAGAGTTTTTTAAACTATCTTGCCCATTTTTCATATTTGAAATGATGTTTTTTTCTGAGTCTAATATATGTTGTGTAGTATAGGCATCTTGCCCTATTTTAACCGTTTGTTGTTCTCCAAAGTTTTTAAGGAAAGAGGTAGCAAAAGCTTTGTCTATATCTTCACCGCCAACACCGTATTTCATACCAATTTTTACACCAGCAGAAATAACATCACCTATTGAAAAAACGCTATTGTGTTCTGTAATAGATGCGATGGCTTCTTTTATAACATCTTGAGCTGTAACACCATTTTCATTTACAATCTCTTTTTCATTGTTTTTTACTTTTTCAAGCCACTCTTTACCGTATCCCATTGACTCAGCTCTATCTTTGTTATCTGTTCTAACCGCATCTCTATCAATTTCACCTTTCCACTCTCTTGTTTCAAGATTTGCCATTTGTTTAATTTCAGCTTCACTGGCATTAGGCATCTTTTCTCTCAAAGTTTCAGCAGCTTCTAAAATTTGTGCTCGTCTTGAACTAAAATTTTCCACTAGCTTATTATCTACATCTTTAATTTCCCAAAAGCCTTGTTTAGCGTCTGTGATTTGAATATTAAATCCTAAGTTTTGATTAATTGATTTTGCTAATTGCCCACGATAATGAGCACCGATTGCCAACTGATTTTCAAAAATAGCTTTGGTTTCTAAACTCTTCCAAGTTCCATCTTCTTTTTGAGTCATATTCATCGCTACTGCGTGGTCGTGTAGTGCTGGATCTATTTTTCCATCTACACTTCTTGCTGTATCGTGTGTATAAATAGCAGCTACTAACTTTCCAGTTTTTATTTGATACCGTTCTCCATCAATTTGCTCTCTAGTCTGGATATATTCACGCTCCACAAAATTTAGAGTTGTTTTAACTGCATCTTTATGAGCTTTTACTATTTCATTTGCAAGCTTTTCATCTCCGTGGGCTTTTGCCATTTCATATAGAACTGATACTGATTTTGGAGCACTAAATGTTAAATCTTGTCCAGCTCTTTTTCGCTCACCATCTTCGTTAAGATCAGATTTTTTAAGCTCTATTAATTGATTTCCATCTTGATCTTGCCCCATTGCTATTTTTTCTAAATCTTTTGGGTTGATTTTTCCAACTAATCCTAGCTCTTCTGCTCCCTTACCATACCAAGAACCGCTATCACCCTCTTTTGTGTAATATTGATCTTCTTTTGTATGATATTTAACTATTGAGCCACTGCTCATAGGTTTACCAAGTGTTACCATAATTACTCTCCTTTTTTGATTTTGTAAAGATTTTTGATTTTAGTTGCGTGTCCATCGATAAGATTTTCTGTGATTGCATTTATCTCATCTATATCTTGCGGTTCTCTTCCAGTAGTATTTTTGATTATCTCTTTTGCCCTATTAATAGCAAAAGGTTTATATTTCTCAATCTCTTTAATGAGTTGAGTTTCAGTCATTTCTCTCATAGATGTCTCCTTATAAGTTTTATTTGGGTTCACCTATATTCATAATTTGTCGGGTTTTAAAAAGATTTTTGAGAGGGTATTAAATTGCTTCGTTTTGAGAGGGTAAAGAGGAAAAGGAGAGTAAAGTATCTCTCCCCATTTAATATCCGTTAAGTGTGTTTATAAGTCCAGCGATAATATCAGCACCTTTGAAAACAAAAGTCCATACTAAAACCACTTGCCAAAATACTGGATTTGCCATAAGGCTTCCTAAAAAACCTCCAAAAAGTATTCTCATCAACATAATTTACTCCTCAGAAGTTTCAAAAATGATTTCTTCTGTATCATTATTTATTATTTTAAGATAGCCGTCTTTTTTACTGTACCGCTCTTTAACAAGAGTAACTTCTTTCTCAAAAATTTCTGGTATATAATTATTTCTTTTATATTTCTCTGTTTTTACATAAAATTTACCACTTATATAGTAAAAATTCTCATCTTCACCAAGCTCAGTATCACAAATTGGATTGAAATTTCTGATCCAATTAGTTGTATAAGCATTTTTAGAAGTACCAAACCTAAAATTTATTTTTTTCATTTTTAAATCTGATAAAAAAATAAACTCTTTAATAGCCTCTTTTTTAGAAATTTCAACTGCTTCTAGTTCATTATTCCCATTTAAAAAGCAATGATATAAAACAGTGCCATTTGTATCGTGTGCTTTATAAATACCTGCCTCTTTTATAAAAAAATCCAAAACACCTCTTTCTTCCTTTTTAAATTTTGAGTTATTTATAAATTTAATAGGAGTGAAAGTTTCATCCACCTTCGCTATCCAAGTTTTAACACCTTTTGCTATATTAAGAGAAATTATTGCTTCCATTTTTTTGACTCCTTTTATTTACACCTGTATTCATAAACTATCAAGCAGCCGTAGCCAACTTGATAGCTTGAGTTAGATTATCGCACCACACTCCAGCACTATAATCTGTCATACTGTTATCTAAATCGTTTTTTCTTCTGGCTCTTATACAAGTAATAGTAGTATCTTCATCAATTCTACCGTTTGCCATAAACTCAACTGCATATCCTCCAATCTCTGCCCAAAAGAGATTACCGTTTTGTTTTACTTCACCGTGTTTAGAAAGTTTTTTAATTGCATTTGTAAGTTTCATCTTAATACCTCCATAAAGGGCTTAGGATTAACCTAAAACCCATAAAGCTATATTTACTGCCCAAACTGTTACAGTTGCAGCTAACTCTTGAATTTGTACCATTTTAAACTCCTTTTCTTATCGTATCTCATAAAATTATAGCGAATTTCGCTAATATTGTCAAGTGATTTTCGATAATTAATAGCGATTTCCGCTAATTTATGATATAATGAAAAATCAATAAGGTTATTAAGGGAAGAGTATGTTAAATGATATGGATATAATGAGACTTTTTGGTGTTCCAAATACTACGATGAGAGACTGGAAAAAGAAAGATAAAAGCGACTGGAGGTATAAGGTTGCTATGTTTTTAAAGAGTCAAGATAAAGAGCGTGTAGAGGCATTTTTAAAGGCTTATGAGCTTGAGGAATTTTCTCCCTCAAAAACCCAAAACTAATTTTTCTTATTTTTTTCTATGGCATTTAAAAGTCTAACTAGACTCCTTGCTACCGCATAAGATAAATTTACTGGTACTGCATTACCAATTTGCTTATATTGGTTTGTCATAGAACCAACAAATTCCCATTCATCTGGAAAAGTCTGAATTCTTGCATACTCTCTAACAGTCAATGGTCTTGTTTCCTCTGGATGACATCTTTCAGTTTGTTTTTGAGCTGGAGAGCAAGTTAATGTTAAACTAGGCTCATCATATGATAATCTTCTTGCCATTCCAGTTTTACCACCACCCAAGAAGTAGCTTTTTTGCATATACTCTCTTTGTATATCATCTGGAAGATCTTTCCAATATCCACCTGCTGGAACTAAATCTAAAATCTCTTTTTTTCTTTTTGGATATTGTTGTCCTTGAGACTTTGGAACATCTTGATTATATAATTCACCCTTTTTAAAAGCATCTCTCAAAGTCATAATTCTTTTATATGGAGATGGCCATTTAAAGTCATTTGATGATATTTTTTCCATAATATCTTTTCTCACTCCAACAAAAAACAATCTTTCCCTTTTTTGTGGAACTTGATAAAACATTGCTTTTAAAACATTAGGTTCTGTAATTAGTTCATACCCTATATCTTCAATGACAGATTTTATTGACTCTAAAGTTCTTCCCTCATCGTGTTTCAATAATCCTCTTACATTTTCTGCTAAAAAGATTGTTGGTTCACACTCTTTTACAGCTCTAGCAAACTCGAAAAACAATGTACCTCTAGCATCTTCAAAACCTAACTTTTTTCCTGCATAAGAAAAAGCTTGACAAGGAAAACCACCTGACAAAATATCAACCTTGCCCTTATACTTTGTAAAATCTAGTTTAGATACATCTCCCTCTACAACATTCCAAGACGGCCTATTCTCTCTCAATGTTTTACAAGCAAACTTATCTATCTCATTTAATAAAATAGCTTCTAATCCTGCTTTTTCAAAACCTAAAGCCAATCCTCCAGCTCCTGCAAACAATTCTATTGATTTATATTTTCTTAGAGGTTAGGAAATTTTCACGAAGAGATAATTGGCGAAATAAAAGGTTTTGAAAATTTAAAAGTTGGTGAGATTATAGATATTGTTTCTAAAGATAAAAAAATCATTGCAGAGATTAAAAATAAATGGAATACTACAAAGGGAAATCATAAAGTAGCAATATATGATGATATTGCATCAGTACTAACTACTATTGGAGATGGATTTACTGGATACTATGTAGAAATAGTTCCTAAAAAATCAACTCCTTACAACAAAGAATTTACTCCTTCTGACAATAAAACTCACTCACAAAGAACAGCAAACTCTAAAATTAGAGTAATTGATGGTAAAAGCTTTTATGCAATGATAACTGGTGATGAAAATGCCGTATTTAAAATTTATGATGAAATAGTAGCAGAACTTGAGAAGCTTGGTTTAAATACAGAGAATGACTTTAAAAAACTTTTAACAAAGGCTTATGGAGAGCCAACTCAACAATCTTAATTTTACTCCCTTAAAAACCTTACTCAGATAAGTCAGATAAGTAATTTATTTTCGGATAAGTCCTATTCTAGGGGTATTAAGGAAAGAGAGATGATTTAGGATAGGTCTTTTAGCTCTCGGATAAGTTGCCAAAGTGCTAAACTTGCCAAACTCCTATTTTAAGGGATTTGTACTTGCTAAACTGATTATATATCCAAAAAAAGATATGCAATATTTGAGATATATTTTTATACACAAAAAGAGGATATTTGAATAAAAAATACTTGACCATAAACTTGTCTATTATTCCACTTAAAGTAAGTATTTTTTAGGGATGGAGTTTTTAAAAGTACTTTTTATGGGGTTGTTTTCCCTAAAATGTAGGGAAAAAGATGTCTTCATAATATACTCTAATTTGCACTACTTAACCCTTATTTATCGACATTTAATCTTTGAATTATACTATTGTATAACTTGCATATCGTTTGAGTAAAAAAGTTGCAACACATTACTATTTTTTTTATTAATTTATATCTACTATTTCTTTTTCTTCCCTCTTTTTACATTGGTCTTATATTTGACATTATTTAGTTTTTCAATAAGATATGAAGATGTTCTATACATATTCATAATTACTTCTTTTTTATCATCATCTAAAGTGGGTTTGACTTTATCATACATATCTATCATAGATAGATAATCTATATCATTTAAAAAAGGATAAAGAATTACTGATTTTTCTTCTTCAAGTATCCATTCACTCAAAAGTGATATTACCATAAGTTCTGGTATCCATGGTGTTCCATTTGTTAATTTGGTTTCTATTGCTCTTACTATAGCATCATAATACACCATCAAAGGCTCTTCTTTTTTTGCTACCATCATCAAAGATTTATTTTTTTGAGCGTTTGCAATAAGACTTCTTAAATATGATGAATTGATAACACACTCTTGAAGATTATCAAGTAGATTCTTCAACTTTGCGTATATATATTCACTATCTTCTTTGTTACTTATTTCAAATATAGCTCCATGTTCTTCCATATGAGCAAAAAATTGTTCCAAAGTTGTGCGTATAAATACCAACAAAGCTTCAGTCTTTTGATCTCTTAAAAGAGTTGGCTTTATCCTTTTTTTACAAATATTTTTAAGCATATGTTGATTTCTTTATTTTTGTACTAAAGGTATTTTGACTGTAAAACAAGCACCTACCCCATCTTTATCTACATGATTTTCATTATAGATATAACCACCAAAATAGTTTTCTAATATTTGTACACATGTATATAAACCCATACCTATATTTGATAGATGATTTTTAGTGCTAAACAATGGGTCATAAATCTTCCCCATAGCTTCATCACTAATACCTCCTGCATTATCTTTTATTTGGATTATTACATTATCGTTTACTTTTGTTAAGCTTATTTTGATGACTTTTTTTGTGACGATATAAGTACGACTAAATTCATCTAATGAATTTATCAGAATATTTAGAATCACTTGAGACAATAAATGTCTAATACCTATTAAAGTAATATCTTCATCTAAATTAGTTTTAACTGATATATGCGAATCTTTAAAAAGAACACTCATAATATTTAAAGCATTATTTATTGCATCTTCAACAATAAACTTATTTATTCCTTGACTATTATTTGATAAAGTATTGAAATTATATATAATATCAGAGATTATATTAGCACTTTTTATAACATTTTCGTTCATTCTATTTATATCATCTGTTGCAATGTTAATATTTAAATCTTGTTTTAATTTGATACAACCAACTGATACTGTAATTATATTTAAATATTGTTTCCATTCATTAAATAAATATGTTGAAATATGTCCTATTGTAGTAAATCTAGACTGTTGATATAAAATTAAATCTTTTGTGATATTTTTATCTATTTCTTCTATGAGTTTTGCTTCTAAATCTAGTTTTTGATTGGTTTCTTTTTCAGAGATTTTTGAGAGTTCTTTTATATATTTATCCAATAAATAGTAAATTATAATTGTAAAAGCAATAATTACTGATATACTTAAAAGTATTATAATTTTGAAATATTCATTAATATCATCTAAATTATACAAAAACAAAAAATTAAATAATAATATTGCCACAAAAATAAACAATATATTTTTCAATTTAGATATACTTACCATTATCTAATTACCTTCTTAGCTAGTCTAGTGTAAACCACAATACTGTTCCAGATTTTTTGACTGACAATATCATTATGGGTGTTGTACGAAAATTATATTGTGGTTTACGATTGATAGCTAAAACAATAGCTATCAATCCTAAGCCAAAAGATAAGTTTTAGACTTCAATATATGATTAAGTGTAAAAAAATTTACACAAACTAAAACAACATTATTTACTCATTTAAGAGTGTATCAAAATATCAGTCACATATCAGTCATAGCTAACACTAAAATACAAGACTGATATATGACTTTCCATCTTTCGGAACCCCAGATGTCTAAAATGCTTCCCATTCCGAATCTGAAGATTTAGCACTAGCTGTGATGGTTTTGACAGGAACCCCTGCTTTAGCTGGGCTTGTCTTTTTTGCAACTGTTTTCTTTATCTCAGGTACTTTTACATGAGAAGAATTCTGATTCATAGGTTGCCCTTTTACACTCTCTTTTCCATTAAACTCTTTTTCATCTGCATGTTCTACTACTAGTTTTGCTATTTTATCTGTTAATACCGCAACATCATGCGTTTGACCTGCTACCATTGCATTTTGTTGTGTTTGTTGGTCAAGTTGGGTTACTGCATCATTTATTTGTTCTATTCCTTCTAATTGCTCTTTAGAAGCATGTTCTATATCTGATATCAAAGTAATAGTATGAGAAATATTTTGATTTAGTTCACTATATCCTTTTATCATATCAT